>ODAI013637435.1_pt1 | contig 12205 bp, 10 predicted proteins | sample 1539321 | NCBI WGS metagenome assembly ODAI01 (sample SAMN02144231, study PRJEB22623) | gut metagenome | biome: sheep rumen | host: Ovis aries | place: New Zealand
CCAGGAGCTGTTTCATGGAAATGACTGCCATTTGGGGTTCCCTCCTTGTTATTTTCCACCCCTTTCTCCTTTGCGGCCGGCCACCGCGTCAGCGGCACAAGCAGTCGCAGAGAAAAGGTGCGTAATCGGATGAAGTTTATCATACCTTCCGGACAAAATCAACCACTAAATATACCTTTCGCTTCTCCCGGAGGCACTAAATCCGCAGGTTCACCCATTCCCCCTTGCGGAAGCGGCGGCGCATCAGGGTAAAGCGGGAAAGCTGGTCGCTCAGCACCCCCAGCCAGATCCCGTGCAGGCCCAGGTTGAAGACCAGCACCAGCAGCAGCGTCACCGCGGTCCGGATCACGGTCACGCTGATCAGGGCCCCCGCCAGCGTATACCGCACATCCCCGGCGGCCCGCAGGCAGCCGGTGTAGATAATCTGGGAAATCTGCAGCAGGACGATCACCATGGTATACCGGCTGATGATCACGCCCATGTCCAGGATATGCGGCTCGCTGAAATACAGGCTGTAGAACCATCGGCCGCCCAGGAGCAGCAGCACCGCCAGGGCGATGGAAATCAGGAAGCCGATCCGCTGGCAGATCCCGCCGAATTCCCTGGCCTCCTTCTTTCTTCCGGCTCCCAGCGCCTCCCCGGTCAGGGCTACCGCAGCCACCTGCATTCCGTCCGCAAAGGAGAAACCCAGGCCAAGGATATTCATGCCGATGTTGTGGGCAGCGAACTCATCCGTTCCCAGCCGGGCCGCCAGCAGGGCCGTCGCCAGGAAGCCGATGCGCATCGCGATGTTTTCCAGGGAGGAATTATAGGCCAGCTTCCAGATGGAGCGCAGGCATTCCCGCGTCATGCGGATCCGCCGGCGGATCATCAGGGGAATCCGGACGTAGCTGTGGGAGCGGAACAGGGAGAAAACGGCCATTCCGGCGGAAACCACCGTCCCCAGCACGGTGGCAATCGCCGCGCCGCGGATTCCCAGCGCCGGGAAGCCCAGGTTCCCGCCGATCAGCAGGTAGTTGAAAAAAACGTTCACGACACTGCTGGTCAGGTTGGTGGTCATGGACAGGCGCGTATTCCCGCTGCCCCGCTGGGCGGCATTGATGACCATCGTCAGCACATTGAAAAGCGTTCCGCCCATGATGATCTGAAAATACTCCACCGCCGCCTCGTGGGTATCAGCGTTGCTGCCGGCCGCGATCATGATCTGCGGCGCAAAAATCACGAAAGCGGCGGTGATCACTGCGCACAGCGCCATCGTCAGGCCCAGGGCCGTCAGCAGGATTTCATTGGCGTTTTCCTGCCGCTGCTCTCCCTTTCTCCGGGCCACCAGGGCGGACACGGCGATGTTGATCCCGAAGAACAGCGTCAGAGCGATAAATTTCGGCTGGTTGGTCAGCCCCACCGCCGCCACGGCATAGCTGCCCATGGCGGATACCATCATGGTATCGATCATGCCGGCCAGTGTCACAAAAAAGCTCTCTGCCATGGCGGGCCATGCGACAGAGATGGCTTTCCGGGTCATCGATTTTCGGTCGAACTGCAACGAGGGGGTCTGCTCCATGAATGTACCTGCCCTTTCCGCCTGGACTGCTTCTCATTTTTACCAGCAATAAATATATCATACGCCTTTGTGATTTTCCATCTTTACTTTACTGCTTCCCGGATGATATAATCAGACACGGCAAATGCCGGAAAGAAAATATCATATTTGGAGGTAAACATTTATGAAGTGGGTATGCCCCGTATGCGGCTATGTACATGAAGGACCCGAACCGCCGGAAAAGTGCCCGGTGTGCAAGGTGCCCGGTTCCAAATTCATCAAGCAGGAAGGCGAAATGACCTGGGCCGCCGAGCATGTGATTGGCGTCGCCAAGGATGTGCCGGAAGAGATCAAGGCCGGTCTCCGCGCCAATTTTGAAGGAGAATGCACCGAAGTCGGCATGTATCTGGCCATGGGCCGCGCTGCCGCCCGTGAAGGATATCCGGAAATCGCGGAATACTGGAAGACCGCCGCTTTTGAAGAAGCGGAACACGCCGCCAAGTTCGCAGAACTGCTGGGCGAGGTTGTCTCCCCCAGCACCAAGGAAAACCTGCGCGTCCGTGTGGAAGCAGAAAACGGCGCCACCCAGGGAAAGACCGACCTGGCCAAGAAAGCCAAGGAACTCGGCCTGGATGCCATCCATGACACCGTGCATGAAATGGCCCGCGACGAAGCCCGTCACGGCAAAGCCTTCAAAGGCCTGCTGGACCGGTATTTCGGGAAGTAATGATTGCAAGGGTTTCAGCAAGAGTGATCCCATTCGGGGTCACTCTTTTTTCATGTCATTTTGCCTTATATTCCTTTTGTTGTAGCCTTTACTTCTATCTTCATCGAAAATGTGGATTTACTGGCACACACAAACAGGACTGATCTGATACTGCAGGAATACCGGAATGGCAGGTTTCAGGATTTACGGCCTTGGTGTGCCGCATTTGGGGCAGAAGGATCTTTCATTCCCTTCGTGTCCGCAGTTAGGGCAGGTCCAGGTATTCGTTTCCCCTGGCTTTTGGGTTCCGCATTCAGGGCAGAAGGCACTCTCGTTCCCTTCTTGCCCGCAGTTGGGACATGTCCAGCTCTCCGCCTTTTGATGAGTTGTTCCACTCTCCCCGGTATCCTTTTGAACAGATTCGCTTTCACTCCATAGCGGAAGCTCCTCCCCTGCCAGACCGATCAGCTGGAAAAGCCGGACGCCTTCCTTTGTCTCCGCCAGGACATAATCACCGCAGCACCAGTCCAGTCCGGGCGCATAGCCGGACAGAGGAGATCCATAGAATCTGGGCTGTTCTCCCAGCGACGCCGGTACATCAATGATCCTGAAATAACTGGTTGCCCCGTCCATCAGAATCAGGTGGCTCTCCTCCCCCTCGGCAATACTCATCAAAATGGATTTGCCATCCGGGGAAACATCCGCCGCGGTAATGACAAAAACCGAAGCAGTCTCTGTGGATTCCGATCCCTGCGGCTGCAGCGCTTGCTGATATTCTTCCTCTGTTGCGTATGTGACCATGCTGATCTCGTCTGAACCGGGCCGGCGAATAAAGGAGTAATACTGCGGACTGATTTCCTGCGCCTGAAGACCGTTTTCAACTGTTACGAATTCCCCTTCATCCGGCTTAATCAGGGTAAAACGGACGCTGCCGTCCCTCGTTTGCCCGCCACTGATGATCGCTGCCTGATTGCATTCCCTCATGTAAAGCAGCGTCCTTCCGGTAAAAAAGGATTTAGGAACAGTGATCATGGAAAGCCGGCACTGCCAGCCGCTTTCTGCAGGCAGGTAGTGGGCTACCATCGTCTCGCCCCCGTTTCCGTTCTGCATACAGACCCATTCCTGACTGTTCGTCTCCCAAAGTCCCGGATAATTGGCAAACCAGGAACTGCTTTCAGAGAGTGTTTCGCACTGGCCGGTCTCCATGTCGTACCGCATAAAGGCACAGGCGTAGGGATGATCCCCTCCGTACATGGAAAAATAAATATACCGGCCGGTACGGTCAAAACTCGGATACAGTGCGAAGCCCATATCCTTGATTTTGTTGCCCCAGGCGGCTGCCAGATAGACTTCAGCCTTTTCCAGGTCCATAATATACAGCTGAGCATATGCGGCCTTGGCAGTGCTCAGCGCGTTCCAGCCGTTAATCATGACCGCGTACCGCCCATCCGGGGACCAGGCAACGCCGCTGCGGTCAAACCATTTTTTTGCCTGGGTTTTCTGATAGAACTGCATATATCCGTACTCATCCTGAACACCCCGGTCATCATTCCAGACGAAAACCGGAATCAGGCAGTTCCCCCGAATACCAATCAGCTGGTTTTCCACATAGCCGATAGCGGACGACCCGTCCGGAGACAGGCTGATCAGTTCAAATGAGGAGCCATAGGTTTCCATCAGGCTCTGTACAGTGGGTTTTTCCCCGTTGATTGACACTGATTCATGGATTTTCAGTTCAAGTCCTGATGGGTCAAGCCCATAATAGCCGGAGACCTCTTCCATGCGAAGAACTCCGGAGTCCACTGCAGTTTGTTCCCCTTTCCAGGCAAAAGCGCTGGAAGAGAACATCATGACCAGAAAAACGACCGCAGACAATACCCGAAGATACCCTGTTTTCTTCATTGAAATACAACTCCCTGTCCTGATCTCTCTGCATGAATTATACCACCGTGCAAAGTCCGTGACAATCCGGTTCACTTCCGGCAGGTTCATTGACATGCAATGCCTTTCAGGTTATGATTTCCTTATCACTGAAAGGAAACATGTATCATGAATAATAACAAACGCCGATCATGTTCTGAGGTCCCTCCTTCCGAGCTGGACTCCATTCTCTCATGTACCCATACAAAGCGCTGCCTGCTGAAGGCTGGCATCTCAACACTGGATCAGCTGCTGTCTTTATCCATCTCCGACCTCCTGAATATTCGGGGAATCGGATCAGTCATTGCAAAGGATATCGTTCGGGTACAGGAACAGGTTCATTCAAAGGCAGGCACGGATCAGTCAACATAGTATTAAGTGCAGTATGGCAGGAGGAAATACAATGTTGTGTGTCTCATGGCACGGACCGGGAGGCTATGATCGCTTCATTCGGGTGGATGAAAAAGAAATGAAGGCTATCGTGGATCATTATAACGATCCTGAAGCTGCTGCCTGGGGTTCTGGTGGTTGTCATTACTACCTGGTCAGTGATGAAAAGCGGGTGCTGACCCCGCTGAAAAGGCCGTCCCTCGCCTTCGGCGGCATGTGGAACGGGTATCCGCCGTACGGCGACGAAACAGACTGCCATTTCTCTCTGGATACACTTCCCGAATACCGCTTGGAACCGGACTGGCGTGCACCGAAATAAAATCTATTTTGAAAAAACAGGAATCCTTCCGATCTGGAGGATTCCTGTTCGCTTCTGGTTTGGATCGCTGAAAAGCCTGTCCCCTGCATGTCAGCCGGGCAGGGCAAACTGCTTCATAAACTGCCACGCCTGTTCGCACGTATGCTCCCGGCATTCGTGACCCTGGTTGTCCACGCCGCCGAAAACCGTCCGGCAGATGCCGTCTGTGCTGTCATAATAATGCAGGGTCAGCACTGCGCCCCGGGAGGGATCCGGCACCTTTTCCACCCGGTCGCCGGGAACGCCCCAGAACCTGTCCGGCCAGTTTTCCCGGTCCTCAAAGGACAGGTCATACGGCCTGCGGACCCGGTTGACCTCAAACAGGTACCGCGCGCGCTCCATGCACTTGATCTCCTGGCAGGGCATTTCCGGCAGCGGCGTCAGCTCCCCGGCGGCATAGAACACCGGCACGGGATGGGTGCGGTTGATTTCCTTCGGGCTGGGTTCCCCGTACACATTCAAGCCCACGGGGAACGTGGCGTCCATCGGGGCCAGCGCCGCAAATGCCTCCGGATACTCCTGATACAGGTCCCAGCTCTTGCATCCGCCCATGGAAAAGCCGGAAGCATAAATCCGCCTGGGATCCACGGGATATTTCTGCTTCAGCTCGCCGATCAGCTCCATGGTCTCGGCGGCGGTGGTATTCAGGTGGTTCTCCACGCAGATCAGGATGAACCGGTTCCGCATGGCCACGCGCCACCAGCCGGAAACCCAGGCGATATGGAAAGCGGAATCCCCGCCGCCGTGAAAGGCCAGCAGCATCGGAAGGGGGCCCTCCGCATTCTTCGGCACGTAGGCCAGGTAACCCACCGGATGCCGCTGGGTTCCCGCGCAGTCCCCGCGGTTCTCCGGGGAGGTCTTCACCTCCGTGATGCAGGCCTCCTCCGTCATGCCCAGGGCGTCCAGGTCCTCCTCCCGGGAGAGGACGCCGCACCAGCGCTTCATCCGGCACCAGAACTCCGCATAGTCCGCCCGGAAGTCCGGCTCGTCCCGGACCAGCAGATGATCGCAGGAAGCGCGCAGCGCTTCATTGATCTCCGAGCTGTTGTTCACGGAAACAACTGGGATGTCCGGCCGCTCCGGATGGGGTACCGCGGACAGGTTTTCCAGCGTAACCGCCATGGGCGTGATCTCCCCGGGGCCCCACAGATACTCGCCCTGCAGGGTCTTCAGGCAATGGCGGGCAATGTAATCCGCCGCATCTCCCCGTCCGTACAGCATCGTGCGGAACAGGGATCCCCGGATGGCGCAGCCGGTGAATTCCTTTGTCCTGAAACGGTACTGGATCACATACCCGTCCTCATAGTACGGACCGATCCTGCTTTCCGCCGCAATTTCCTGAAAGAGGGTATCCGGCGCGTTCTTCCATCCGCCTTCACACCGCGGAACCGCGAACACCACCGAGGAGGAATGACTGCGGGCCAGGTCCGCCAGGCCCCGCCGCTCCGCATACTCCACCGCCTGGGCCACCGAGCGCTCCGGCTCGCCGAAAACCAGCAGATAGGGGGCTTTGAAGCCGTAGTTGATGACCTTTGAGGACGGATCGCCCACGGGCACATACACCATCACGCTGAAGTGCTCATAATCATAAGTCCAGTATTTACCGCCGTCCGGCAAGAGCGACACGGCGGGCTTTTTCGGCATGCTCATAAAAAACCCTCCATGAGATCAGTTGTTCTGTATCAAAGCTGAAACTATCATACCATCCGGCCGGCTTTTTTTCAATCCCGGTCTGAAAAGGCGCCGGGGCGAAGGTCAAAGGAGACCGCCGCGCCCTCCTCCGCGTCCCAGGGGCCGGGATCTTCTCCGGTGGATTTCCGCATCTTTTCCAGCACCCGCTCCGCGTCCCGGTCCGTCAGGAACCGGGGAGAGTAATTGTTGTAGTGGGAATCGCTGGAAACATTGATCGGCCAGAAGTGCAGGTCAATCCGGTCCGCCTCCCCCTCCGTGAAATGAAGGACCGCCTGCACCGTCAGGGCGTCAAAATCCTTCGGATAGGAATTCCCCCCGAAAACGCAGTTGCCGAGGCTGTACACCACCGGCACGCCGTCCAGCACCCGGTATCCCTGAACCACATGGGGATGATGCCCGATGATCAGATCGGAAACGGGAACCGCCAGGCCCGTAATCTGCTTCTGGTAGCTGTCCGGCGGATCATAGCTGTATTCCGTTCCCGCGTGCATCACCGTAATGATGGCGGCGCATCCGGCCTCCTGCAGCTGCTCCGCCTGGCGGGCATACTGGGCAGCACGCTTTCCGGAGAGCGATCCGCTGACGCCGAGGAAACCGATCCGCAGCCCTTCGTCGCTCTGCCAGATGGCCGGCGCGTCCGTTCCGAACCAGCAGACCCCGGCGTTCTCCAGCGCCGCCTTGGTGTCCTTGTATCCGGGCGTTCCGTAATCATGGGAGTGATTGTTCGCCAGGGTAACGCATTCAACCGATCCGATATTCAGGATCTCCGTATAGGCCGTGGGGCCGATAAAATTGAATTTCTTCTTTTCCTTGGTCAGTTCCCGGTCCGAAAGGACCCCTTCCAGGTTGGCGACGGTCAGGTCATCCTCCCCGGTCAGCCGGACCAGTTCCCGGAAGGGAAAGGCCATTCCGTTGTCGCTGATCCGCTTCGCGAAATCCACATTCCGGTTCCGGGAGGGGGATTCCCCGCCCAGGGTGCAGTCCCCGAGGAAGGTCATCCGGATTTCCCCGGTATATTCGGACACAGGGAGCCACCGTTCGTCCTCGGAAAGCGGCTCCGTGAGCGTCCTCCACCGGCCGCTTGCCAGGGCGGAAACGGGCAGCATCAGGAAGAGCAGCACCGGCAGCAGAAGCAGCATCCGTCTTTTCATCGGTTCTCCCCCCTGTCCGCCTTTTCCCCGGTCAGGATCAGGTGAATAATCTCCCCGATCTCTTCCGGTTCATCGTAATCCCCGTACAGGTCTGTCCTGCTGCGGTGGTAAACCACGCCGGCCGCCTCGTTCCGCTCCAGGCAGTCCATCAGCTTTTCCATGCCGTACCGGCGGATAAACGCGTTGAACGCCCGGGGCTTCAGCTCCGCCAGCACATCGGTCCGGCAGTCGGTCTCCGGGCATTCCCAGCAGTAGCGCAGCCCCTTCTCCATGGAGCAGGCCCGGTTCCGGCAGCCGTCCTTATACCGGCAGCTTTCCGAATTGCAGCCTCCGCAGTCATCCTGCTCGCAGCACACACAGCAGCCCAGGCCGCAGCGGGCAATTCCCAGTTCTCTTCGCACAGCATGTCCTCCGTTTCTTCCTTCCGGAACATTATAGGATACTTTGCCCTATCCGGCAAATGCGCCGCGGCGTGAAAAAAGCCCCGGATCCCTGTGCCGGGATTCGGGGCTGCCGGTTTGGTCAGCTGTACAGCCTTTCCTTCATGATCTTTCTCCGGATGCCGAAGGCAATTCCGCCGGCGATCAGCACTGCCAGAGCAATCCAGACCCACAGCGGCACCATCTGGATATTGAAGCACCGGACGCGGATCCACATGCGGTTGATCCGCTCGCTTTCCTCCGCATCAAAATATTCCATAATGGAAGCCCGGCGGATGACTTCCCCGGAGGGATACTGGGCGGACAGCTGGCGCTGCAGCTGCTCCTCCGGCACGGACAGCACGTAGTCCTCATCCTCTTTATCGCCGGTGAAGAAATAGCCGACGGGATAATCCACGACCGCTTCCTCATCCTCCTCCGCGCCGTAGTTCCAGTCCAGGTATTCAAAGATCCGACCGTCCTCGCCGCCGGAAATGGCGCTGGTGTATCCGATGTAATACATATTCCGGATCACGTTGTCCGGCCGGCTCAGGAAGTTGATGAACGCTTCCGCCGCATGCTGCTTGGCCGGATCCCCGTGGATACCGTTCTTCAGCATGATCCACCCGTCAAAGTAAATATTCGTGCTCTCCCGCGGCACGGCGAAGCACAGGGTATAGTCATCCTCGTCCGCCTGGTCCATGGCATACACCGCGTCCCCGCTCCACTGGTAGTTCACAACCACCTTGCCGGTGATCATATCCGCCTTGCCGGAGTCGGTTTCAAAGGAGTACAGGTTATCCTTGATGAACTGCAGGTATTCCTGCGTCAGGTCCACGGTGTCCTGGGAAACATCATTCATTTCCTCCTGCAGGGCCGCGGTGTAATCCTCCCGGGCGGTAAACTCCTCCGACGTCAGCTGATCGGATTTCAGCGCTCCGACCGCCGCGAAGTAGGCGTCGCGCACATTGTCCTTCATCGTGATCTGGCGGGAAAAATCCCGGTTTTCCAGCAGCTTCCAGGTTGCGGCATCCTCCCCGGACAGCACCTCCGGGTTATACAGGAATCCGGTCACTCCCCACATGTACCCCGCGGCACACCGGTCCCAGCGCACGCCGCTGATCTCATGGGTCTCAAAAATGTTCCGGATATAGGGCGACACGCCGCGAATATAGTAATTGTTTTCATCCGTCTCATCGAAGAACGCGTCGCTCAGCGGCTGCACCTGATCCTCCGCCATCAGCTTCATGATCATGTATTCGGACGGGCAGACCAGATCGTACACGTCGCCGATCGTCAGCATATTGTACAGATCCTCATTGGTGCCGAAGGTGGAATACTCCACCTGCACTTTTTTGCCGTAGGTTTCCTCATACCACTCTTCAAAGTCGGTCACCATCGGGTTTTCCGCGAAGATATCCCCGCTTTCCAGGTCAATGAGATCCTCCTCGCTCCATTCTCCCTGGTCGATATACTCCTCCCAGTTGCAGACCCGGAGCGTTACGGTCTCCTCCTCCGCCGCGGAAAGCGCCGGCACCAGCCACAGCAGCGCCAGCACGGCGCCCGTCAGCAGGGAAAGCCATCTTTTTTTCATGCCGCCCGCTCCCCTTTCTTTTCCTTTTGCCGTGAGCTGATGTTCATCACCAGCACAATGACGATCACCGCCAGGAAGATCACCGTGCTCAGCGCCCAAAGCGCTGTCTTGATCTGCGTCTGGGATCCCTTTGTGGCGTTGACCACATAGGTGCTGATCGTATCGAAGGTCGCCGGCTTGGTATAGGTTGCGATGAAATAATCGTCCAGGCTCAGGGTCACCGCCAGGGAAAACCCGGAGATCATGCCGCTCAGGATTTGGGGAATGATCACCTTCCGGAGCGCCCTGGCCGGCGTGGCGCCCAAGTCCAGGGCCGCCTCATACAGGCTGGAATCCATCTGCTTCAGCTTCGGAATCACGCTCAGGTACACAAACGGCGCGCTGAGGGTCACATGGCCCAGCACCAGGGGAATGTACGTGTCCTTCGCGATCCCGAAAACCACCACCAGCAGCACGCACAGCGAGAAGCCGGTCACCACGTCCGCGTTGATCACCGGAATCTGGTTCACCGTATCCATGGCGGAGGCGGTCCGTTTCTTTGAATAGAAAGCCCCGATAGCGCCCAGGGAGCCCAGGACGGTGGCGATCAGCGCCGAGCCGAGCGCCAGCAGCAGGGTGCCGAAGATCATATTCCGCAGCTCTTCGGTCTGGATCAGCGTCGCATAGTTTTTCAGGGTAAAGGACCGGAAGGAACCGATCTGCGTCGCGTCCGTCAGGCTGTAGAAGGCCAGCACAAGGATCGGGATGTACAGGAACAGCAGCACCGCAACGGGCACTGCCCAGCGGATGATTTTTCGTGTCACAGCAGCGCACCTCCTGTCCGGGCGTCCTCCTCCCCACTGTCCGTCAGCAGGGTGAAGGCGCAGATGATTCCCAGCAGCACCAGGGCGATCATGCTTCCGCCGTGCCAGTTATAGGCGCTGAAGTAGCTGCCGATCAGGCTGCCCATAATGTAGGTGCTGTTGTACAGCATATCCAGCACAACATAGTTGGTCATGGCCGGCAGGAAAACCATGGAGACGCCGCTGATGATGCCCGGCATGGACAGGGGCAGCGTCACCCGCAGGAAGGCCTTGCGGCCGTCGGCGCCCAGGTCCCTCGCCGCTTCGTTCAGGGAAACATCCAGCTTGACGATGGTGTTGTAGATCGGAAGAATCATGAAGGGCAGGAAATCATAGGTCATGCCCAGCACCGAGTTCAGGAAGGGATAATAGGCCAGGTTTCCCTCGATCATGGTCAGGATTTCCTTCAGCGCGGTGATCCGCAGGGAGAAGTTGATCCACATCGGCATGACGAAGAGCATGATCACCACGGATTTTTTCTTCATCTTGCTGGTCGCCAGGATATAGGCCACCGGATAGGCGATCAGCAGGCACAGCAGCGTGGTGACCGCCGCGATGGCCAGGCTGTAAACCAGCGTTCCAAGGGTGTTTGGATCCGTAAAGAAGTCCGTCAGGTTCTGCAGGGTGAACTGTCCCTTGCCGTTGGTGAATGCGTAATAAAACAGCACGACCAGCGGGGCGATGACAAAAAGCACCAGGAACACGCCGTAAGGAATGCCCAGCGTTTTTCTGGAAAATCTCATGTGTGCCTCCTTACTTCTTCACCGTGAAGTGCATCCGTTCCACAGGCAGGATCAGGCCGACCCGGTCGTCCATGTTCCACAGGTATTCATCGTCCACGATAAAATCCTGTCCCAGGTCAGTGTTGATCACATAGCTGTAATGGTCGCCCTTGTAGATCAGGTTGCTGATGGTACCCTCCACCAGCACCTCCTCATCCTCCACATTATCCGTCATCCGGATGTCCTGCGGTTCAATCGCGGCCGTAATATGCATTTTCTCCGGATCGATGACTTCCCCGTTCTCATCCAGCAGCTCGTGGTTCTCGTTCCTTTTGCTGCCCTTGATCAGCTGGGTCAGGCTGGTGTTCAGCTCTTTTCCGTTGAACTCCAGGCGGTGGTTGCGGTTCATATCCACCGGGAAGACGTTGGTATGGTCCTCCGCGATCATGATATGGATACCATCTGGTTCCACCTTCATGCCGACCTCGGCGCCCACCTCTGCGGATTTGGTGGACTGGATCACCACCTCATATTTTCCGGACTGGACCGTGATTTCATAATGAATGCCCTTGAAGATCACAGAGATCACCCGGCCGCGGATCTGCCCCTCCCCGGGAGGCGTCAGCTGGATATCCTCGGGGCGGAGCACCGCGTTGATCTGGGTGCCCTCCGGCACATCGTCCACGCACCTGAACTGGCCGCCGGCGAACCGGGCTGTCATGGATCCGGTCATGATCCCGTTGAAGATGTTGCTCTCGCCGATAAAGTCCGCCACAAAGGCATTCTGCGGCTCGTTGTAGATATCCTCAGGGGTGCCGATCTGCTGGATCTTTCCCTCAGCCATGACCACGACGGTGTCGGACATGGAGAG
>ODAI013406897.1_pt1 | contig 12204 bp, 5 predicted proteins | sample 1539321 | NCBI WGS metagenome assembly ODAI01 (sample SAMN02144231, study PRJEB22623) | gut metagenome | biome: sheep rumen | host: Ovis aries | place: New Zealand
CTCCATCAATGCAAAAACCGGCGAGGAAAACATTACCGACGCAATGCTCGAAAACGACGATGTAAAGGAAGCGTTGGATCTTTGTCTCAACCTCACCGACGAAGAGCGTGGCTATTACGATGGATTTTGGGGTATGGAGTTCCTTCGCAACGACAGGGACAAGACTGTCAGAGAATTAAGTCTTGCGGAAGGACGTGCCGAAGGTCGTGCCGAGGGTCGTGCAGAAGGTCGTGCGGAAGGTGCAAAAGCCCAAGCCATCGAAACTGCTCGTAAGATGATTGCAAAAGGTCTTGACTTCGAAACCATTGCTGATTGCACAGGTCTCACCCCTGATGATATAGCAGCTATTAAATAGTTGACAATCAATTTAATAATTCAAATAATTTTAAGCTATTAATTTTTTTTTACATTGGTGTGTTCGTTGCAAATAATCTCCTTTTCACGAACCGAAAATATTAACAGATACGAATCCGAAAAAAGAAATATGACTTAGAATGTATCAGTGCTGACCGCCGATATATTCTAAGTCATATTTTAATTAATACAAAGTAGAAAATCTACCTTACTGATTTTTCTTTTTCTTCAGCAATTTGACAATCACTATGATAAGGATTATGATTACGAGTACGGGAATCAGGAGGCACAGGAAGGCGGTGAAGTCGCCGTCCTCGTCATTGTTTGTAGAGCCTTTGGTGGATTCTTCGTAGCTGTTGTCTGCGAGTGCGGAAGTTTTGCCAGATGAGGGCGAGTTTTTCACTTTTACCGACCTAACTACAACCTGTGGCTGTTCTGTGTTGCCAGCCTCGTCTATTATGTTAGAAGTTTTTTTTGCCACCGCCTTGCTGGCGTTTTCTACGATTGTGTTCCAAGAGGGCTGTTTGTCGTTGAGCGCGCTCGACTGCGCCTTGATGTTGTTGAGTATTGAGGTGAGCATAAAACCGCCCGATGCGTCGCAGCGAGCATATTGTCCAGGCTTGGCTGCTGTGGCGCGGATGGTGCCGCTTTCTTCCACAAATAATGCCCTAAGTTTGTTGATGTCCACGTTGTTGTTGGCGGCGCGGGTGCCAAATGCCACCGATTCCACTTCTGCTCGTTGTACTCCCGCCTTGGAGTTGCAGCAGTCGGTGAGGAATATTGTGAGTCTGGCTTTTTTGGCTGTTATTTCGTTGTATATTTCGGTGGTGCTTATTTCGGTGTTTTCATTGAGGTCGCCGTCGTATGTGAGGTACATGCGCGGGTGTTCGTCGGTGTCGTCGTCAAAGCGGAATCCGTGTCCCGAATATACGAATACTACTACGTCGTTGCTGCCCACTGAGAGTCGGCTTACCGCTTTTTGGATGTTGGATTTCTCGAAGTCGTCGCCTGCGATGATTGTTTCTTTGTATGCGATGCCGAGTTTTTTGGCGATTCCGCTGAAGTTTTTCTTCACGAGGTTTACGTCGGTGGTTACGGATTCGCCGATGGATTCGTCTTTGGTGGCGGCTACAAGCAAAAGGTGCATCGTTATTGGCGCGTTGCTGTCGGGAGTGTAGTCGTTGTTGTTGGAATTGTTGTCGTTGGAATTGTTGCCGTTGTCCTGCTCCGAGAGTTGTTGCTTGGCTCTCATGATGGTCTTGAACATCGTCTCGTCCTCGTCGTAGAATTGGAGGAAGTACTTCTTGTCTTTCTCTGCCAGGTTTACCTCGCGGAAGTAATCTACTTCCTTCATGTTTTCGTCGCGGAGTTCTTCTTCTCCATAGACGTCCTGGAAGATTGCCCATGTTGTGGTTTCAAACTCTCCGTTGGTGCTGTACGCCATGCAGAATGCGGGGAAAATTGGTTCGTCTTTGCTTTCGCTCGGTTGCGGGAGAAAGTAGAGATAATGAGCTCCGTCTGCTTTCTCATACTGGCAGTAGTAGTTGCGCTCCCAATACTGGTTTTTCTTGTTGACGCAGCGCAGGAAGCAGTTGTCGTCATCGGTGTAGAAGAAGAGGCCCTTGTATGTCTGCTTGTCGTCAAGGTCATAATACTTGACTTCATACAGGGTCTGCGCCATTGATGTCGCAATGTAGATTATCATCGCGACAAGAGTAAGCATTGTTTTTTTCATGGTGTGTGATGTATTTTTATTGTATTTATTTGGCGCAAAGATAAAAAAAATCCTTGGATTTTTGGTTTTTGTCCCATCAAAAAATTTTTTCTTTCAAAATATTTGTTTTTTCCAAAAATATTTTATTACATTTGTCAACCAATACAAACAACAATTATTATGGACACATTAAAATGGCGGCAAGATTCTGTCGGGTTGCACGTTAGCATTGATGCACCGTCTGGAAAAGAGGCCGTTTTTACAATAGGTAGCACGTTTGTCAACTTCCTTATGGCTGGCACGCCGAGGATGTATATAGTCTATGTAAAGATGGACGGATGCTACGACGACAAACCTTTCGTTCTCGACCTCGAATCTCTGAGGCCGGTAATCAACAAGACCAACGGGTTGAAAATCAGCAAGTCGCGCAAATCAACGGCGACCTTCATTTCCAACGGCACGCGCATTGGTATGTATTGCTTGGCGCGTGGCGAGAGTTACAGCGACCGTTTCCTTGGCGACAATGGCTGGCAGGCGCAGCGTGTATATCACGACATCTGCGAAGTGCCTGCCGGTGGCGCATCGGCGGTACAAAACCCCGCTCCGGCTCAGCCCGCTGCACCTCCCGTAGTCAACACTCCACCAACTCCATCCGCTCCGCCGCCCGTACAAAATGCTGACGACGAAATGGATTTGGATTTGACGTTGTAAAGAAAAGACAATCAATTATTGTTACAAATAACCATTAATAAACTATGGCTGATTTCAGTTTAATAGCCAATTCAGGCATTCAGTTTCATTCCGTAAAGGTGAACCTTGGAATGAAGGCGGATGCTATGAAGGTAAACGGCGACTTTTATGAAAAATTGGAGGAGGACATCGAGGGCAACAAGGAGATTACCTTCGTGTTCCCCTACTACCACGAAAAACTCCAAAAATATATCGAGTTCACGGAGGAAATCCAGAAAGTAGCCACCGACCCCGCCACAGGCGAGATTGTGGAGGCAAGGATTCCTCAGAATCTCATTAAGCCAATCCCGGAGCACAAGATTGTTACCGTGAGGGCGCGTGAGGCTGTGGAGAGTTACGAAGGTGTTTGGATTCCGATTCCTTATCTGAGGAAGAGTTATGACGGCACCAAATTCCAGCAGGGTCCCGAGACGTGGGCGATGATGTGGATTAGTCGCATTTCGGGTACTGACGACGACAGCGAATACACTCACAATGTGGTGCTTGCCTTCGATACCCGCTGCGAGGACAATCAGGAGGCGTACCTCACGCCGACCGTCAAGGACGCGCAAAACTCAGTATTTGAGTGCGCCGTAAAGCCCGACGACAACTTCTTCTTCTGCGCTCGTCCGTGGGTGCAGGATTGGTTGAAAAACGAGTTTGAGAAAAAACGCGCCGCCCTTGGCAAGCACGACGAGGATTACAACTTCCTCCACACGTCATTCTACCTGACGTTGTTGAAGGTATTGGGCAAGGCTGATACTTTCCCGAAGTTGACTCTCCATACCCACAACGTTTGCATTGACGTTGACCTCATCCTCGATGTCGGCAACTCGCGCACCACTGGCGTTCTTGTGGAATCGGTAAGGACTGGACAGCCCTTTGAATTTACCGACGCCGTGCCGCTCGAAATCCGCGATATGACTTACCCCGACCGCACTTACAGCGATCCTTTTGATATGAGGGTTGCATTCGTGAAGACATCGCTCGGCGACGAATCTCAATTCATTCTCTCCGGCAATCCCAAGGCGTTTGCGTGGCCCTCGCTCGTGCGCATTGGTCGTGAGGCTCAGAGGCTTACGGTGCTCAATACCGCTGACAACAACAATTCTGTGATGTCGTCGCCCAAGCGTTACCTTTGGGACACCGAAAAACGCGCCTTCCCGTGGACATACATTTCAAAGACCGACGAGCAGTTTGCAAAGCCCGCACTCTATGGCATCGCCGAACTCTTCACGGAAGACGGCAAACTCCTTGAATCTGAGCGCGAAAAGGCTGCGCAAGACCCCGAAATGAAAACTCCCTACCCAGCGATGAACCCGTATTTCTCGCGCAGTTCGTTGATGACATTTGCACTCGCCGAGATTTTCATGCAGGCTGTAAGTTACGTCAATAGTTACAACTTCCGCAAGCGTCAGGGTCAGGAAAACCTCCCGCGCAAACTCAAACGCATCGTCCTCACCTGCCCGACAGCAATGCTCGAGACTGAGCAAATAATCCTCCGCGAACACGCCAAGGAGGCTCTCAATGCGTTGAAGTCGTATTTTGGCAACAATTTCATCGACGAAAACCTCTCCATCATCCCCGACGCCGACGACATCCGCCGCGATGCCGACAAGCGCGAGGATTGGAATTACGACGAGGCTACCTGCAACCAATTGACTTTCGTCTATGGCGAAATCAAGGACAGGTTTATGAACAATGCACGCCTTTATATAAATACAGTTGGCAAACTCCGCGCCGACACGCTCTACCCGTCGTCTCCGGCGGTAAGCATTGCGAGCGTTGATATAGGCGGCGGCACTACGGACTTGATGATTGCTAATTATCAGGCCAACCCCGATGCCAACATCTCCGTACTTACGCCGTCCCCGATGTTTTGGGAGGGCTTCAATCTTGCGGGCGACGACATCCTGAAACGTGTCATCGAGCGCATCGTATTGCCCACCATCAAGGTAGCCGCCGAAAAACGCGGTTGTCGCAATTCGGTGAACGTGATGAACTTCCTCTTTGGTCCTTACCTCGGTCGCACCACCGCCAAGGACAAGTTGATGAAGAAACAGTTTGCAATGCAGATTGCAATCCCCATCGGTACAGACGTGCTTCAACACGCATCCGAGGAACGTCCGCCGGAGAAGAGGAGTTTCGATTCGTTCTTTGTTAATTATCCCCATCCCAATTCTCAACTCATCGAGTACATCAACAACGAGTTCCGCAAGGAAGGCTGCGTGGATTTTGACATCGAGAAGGTAACTTGGGAACTCGACAACGAAGGCACCAACAAGGTGGTCAAGGACGTTGTAGAGAAGATGATTGGCGACCTCTGCGGCATCATTTCGCAGTACGAATGTGATTATGTATTGCTCTCAGGCCGTCCGAGCCTCTTGCCGGTGGTTCGCGACCTGTTCTTGAAATACTTGCCCGTAACGCCCGACCGCATCGTTCAGCTCGGACATTACCGCATCGGCACTTGGTATCCGTTTGCCGAGGGCACGGGCGTCATCAAAGATCCAAAGACCTGTGTTGCTGTCGGCGCAACAGTTGCGCTTATGGCTGGCAAACTCCGCCGCCTCGACGATTTCACAATCGACACATCGCTCTTGAAACGCAATTTCTGTTCTACGGCAGACTTCATCGGCGAGTACGACCCCAACAAGGCGCGCTTGAAAGAAGTGTTCCTCGATCCCGATACCGATGCCAAGAATATCAAATTCTTCGGACAGATGATGCTCGGTATGCGTCAGATGCCCACGGACGATTGGATTTCGTCGCCGATGTACAAGATTGTGTATGCCTCGTCGCAGGCTGCACAGAGCCTCAAAGACCGCGAGCCGCTTTCGTTTGACATCGAGCGCGACCCACGCAACAAGGAACGACTCAAACCGCTCCGCAACGTAATGGATCGCGAGAGCAAGAAGGTTGCCGCCGAAAATCTCAAAGTAACTATGCAGTCGCTCGCCGACGAGCACGGCTACTGGATGGATTCGGGCATATTCTTGATTCAATTGTTTGATAATTAGGATTTAAGAGTGTCCTTACGGACAGAAATCTTACAAATCTTTGACAAATCTTTCAAATTTTTTTCTTTGTTAGATTTGTAAGATTTGTCAAAGATTTGTAAGATTTCTCGCGAAGCGACTAAAAAAATATATCGCGAAGCGATTTCAATTTTTCGCGAAGCGAAAAATAAATTAACTTTAATGAGTTTCAACTATGGCAAAACTCACATTATCTGTTAATACCGGCAACGACACCGCCCAAAAGCCCGCCGTGGAGCAGCCCGCCGCCAACCGTCTTTCGATTACAAAAAAAGTGGTTGCGGCTGAGCCTGAAACAGCTGTCAATCAAGGCAGTGGAGCGTCGTTGTCGCAAAGGATAGACAATCCCAACCCCGCCTCGCCGTCCGAATTGGCTGACGACGTGGCTAAGTGGTTGATTGCGCAGTTTGGAGAGGATTTGTTCAATGAGCTATTGAAAAACCCCAACCTCAAACTGCCTTACGCCGAAGACGACATCACCGCCGAATCGTGGCTCGAACGCGGCATCAAGACGCTCTTCACGCAGGAAAACATCGCCCATATATATAAGGTAACAGCCAACATCGGTCAGTCAAATGCCGATGCCAACATCGATGCCGTTGTGGACGAGCGGATGGCGCAGAAGGTGGAGAAGTACAACGCCAAATTTCAGGAACTCCGCTCCAATATGGAGGATTTGGAGGGCGAGAAGGCGGAGTTGCAATCGAGATTAAACAAAACCCTCGAAGCCGACTCCTTTGTAAAGACCATTTTCCGCAGTGCCGACGGCGAGACCGACGCCCAAAAACGCATCGCCCGCACGTTGGAAGACGCGATAGGGCAGGGGGGCGACGACGGGTTGCCGTCGTTCGTTACAAGGCTTGCCAAAGGTTGGTCTTCATTGCAATACGTATTGCAGACTTCTGCCGAGATAGGCGACGACAAGGAGAAGTTGGAAGTGGTTTACCCCGCACTCACCAATCTTTTGGCTTGTATTTCAGGATGTTATGTAACGGACAGACGAATGGTTCTCGAACTCGTGGCTAAACATTGCAACGAGTTTTTCTCCGATTACGATTTCATATCGCCGGAGCAGACCCTCAACGCCGACCCCGACATCCACAACGCCACCGGCCTCGGCAACGCCCAAATCCGCGAAGGTGTTACATTCTGCGTCGTCCGCCGCGACACCAAAAAGACGGTCAAATATGCAGATGTAAAAGTCAACAAGTAAATTGAAAATGGAAAATTGAAAAATTGAAAATTATTAATTGAAAATTGAAATTCAAATAGTGATTTCATTTTTCGGTTTTCAATTTTCAACTTTCAATTTTCAACTTAAAATAATAGAAAAAATGGATACAGCAACAAACGAACTCATTCAGCAGTGCACCAAGGTTAAGCAGGTGATCGAGGACAGTATGAAATGGGTGTCTGACAATGTCGAGAAAGACAAGCAGGCGGTAACTATATACAACCTGAAAAAACTTCGCCGCGACGCCAAGCGTTACGAAAACGCCCTGCCGCGCCGTCCCTCCGTTGCAATCTTCGGACAGAGCCAGGTGGGCAAATCGTACTTGGTCTCCAACCTCGCCAAAACTCCCGAGGCCACGTCGCTTTTCGTAAAAGTGCCCGATACAGGCGAGGATGTGGATTTCATCGCGTCCATCAACCCTCCTGGCGGCGGCAAGGAGGCTACGGGTCTTGTATCGAGGTTCACGACCGCCGACCCGTGGCAGCCGGGATTCAAGCCGTATATGCTCCGCCTATTTTCGCAGGCGGATTTGGTGAAAATCATCAGCAACGGCTACCTCTCCGACATCACACATTACACCTACACCATCAACCGCGACGAGGTTCAGAAGAAGTTGCAGGCGATGGCGGCTACGGTGCAGCAGTCGCCCTGTCCGGGATTCTCCGAAGACGATGTGTACGATGTGAAGGAGTATTGCAACAACAATTTCCGCGACCACTTCATTATCAAGGACTTAAATAACATCAACTTTTGGGACGACATTGCAGCCATCATCCCCTACATCGATTCGAGCCGCAGGTTTGAGATTTTTGAGGTGATTTGGGGCAAGCAGCCATTCTTCACCGACTTGTTCAAGAAGTTGAGCGACGGATTGAAACAGGTGAACTTCCTTCCCGAAATCCGCACCGAACTCGCCGCACTCACCCCTCAGCAAGATACAATCCTCGATGTGGAGCGTCTGCGCGAACTCTACAAGGATGTCAAGAAACCGCCTGTAAATTGTTATGACGGCGGCACACTCCTTGCAACCCTCGACCGCAGCATCCTCTCGGCACTCACCGCCGAGGTCGTGCTCCCGCTCTCCGACGCTACCGCCGACAATCCAAAGCGCAAGTTCCTCAAAGAAGCCGACGTACTCGACTTTCCGGGTGCGCGTTCTCGTCAGCAGATTCCCGAGGTAACATTCGAGGAAAAAGACAACAACGACAAACTCCTCGTGTTCCTCCGTGGTAAGATTGCGTTCTTGTTCAATCGTTACAACTTCAACTACGAAATCTCCACACTCCTATTTTGTATGGACGACAAGCAGCCAGAAGTCGCCGATTTGCCAAAATTTCTCTACGAATGGATTCGCAACACCCACGGTGGATCGCCTGAGAAACGCGCAGAGCGTGAGCGTCAGTTGGCGCTTCTCGTACAGCAAAATGACATCGAGAAGTTGATACCGCTTTTGGTATGCTTCACCAAATTCAACATCGAACTTGCCGGCAACCCCGCCACAGAGCGTCCCGGCGAACTCGGTCCCCACAATAGCAAGTGGACAGCCCGCATCGGTGCCAACTTTGCCGACCAGATGGGCATTTCTGTCGGCGACCTGTGGATTCAGAATTGGGACAACAACGGCCCCTTCAAAAACGTGTTCCCCCTCCGCGACCCCAAGTGGAGCAAATCCTTCTTTGAAGGTATGGACACCGATGGCAAGGAGACCCAACTCCGTCCCGAGTACGTGCAGAAGTTTGAGGATATGAAGACCTCGTGGGTAAACCACAAGGACGTCATCGCCCACGTTCACAATCCGTTGGAGTGCTGGAACGAATTTACGCAGCCCAACAAGTCGGGTATCGACTATATTATAAAGTATATGTCCCCGACCTGCAACCCCATCATCAAGCGTCAGCAGATAAAGACCGGCATCCAAGACCTGATGAACAATCTCTACGACCAACTCTCCGTATTCTATCAGGGCGGCAACATCGACGAAAAACTCAAACGTGCCAAAGTGTCTGCGGCTCAGGTGTTTATGTCGTTGATGAAGATGCAGAAAGACAAAAATACTTTCGGCAATTTCGTTGACCACTTGACCATCACCGACGATCTTTCGTGGAAGATTTACTTTGACCTGATGATGAAAAAGCAGATTGAGATAGATTCCAATGCGCCCAAAGCACCTGAGCCTCAGGGCGGCAAGACTGTTTCGCTCGACCTCATCGAAATGCTTGGTCAGTTTATCTCCATCGACAAGGACGAATCAGCCGAGAGCATCCTCCAAAAGTTGCGCGACTTCTTTGGTCTTACCGACGACAACGAACTCAAATCCGTGCTTGCAGATTCGGGTGTGGACATTCAGGCTCTTCTCGATGCCCGCGAGACCGTCAAGAAGACCGGTGACATCAAGGATCGCGCCTTCATCTTCGCCGAGAATCTTCTCAGCCGTTGGCTCGAATACATCGAAGCCATCAAGCAAGACGACGTACTCGCAGAACTCGGTATGAACAAGAAGACCGCCGACCTGATTATCAACGAGCTCAACCGCAACAAAAACCGCGTCAACCTCAAAAAAGTAATCGCCGATGCCGTCCGCGAACACGTCGAGACCTTCCAATTGACAAGTAACGTTGATATCGTGGCGCGTATTTCCGCCATCATCATCAATAAGTTTGTCAACTCACTCGGTTGGGACTACGTGCCTGTCTCGGAGCGTCCCAAGGTAAAACCCACCGACAGCCTCCCGGTCTTTGCGCCGCGCACAGTAAAAGCCCCTGCCAAAAAAGACCTCCGTCTTGGCATCGAGTTCCCCGGCGAAAGGTTCTTCAACGAATGGGCAACCGGTCTCCGCAGCAGTTTTGAGGCCAACGTCTATTACGAAGAAGGTGTCAAAGACGCCGCCAAAGCCGAAGCCGACGCAAAACTCGGCGTCATCCTGGCACAACTGAAGTAATTGGATTGGAGTGCAGGCGGCTCGCCTGCCACGATAGCGGACGAGCCGTCCGCATTCCACCCCCCCCACTTTTTTAACAAAAATTACCGTGAATTATAAAAAAAATTTACGGTAATTTTTTGTATATATATACGTGCAACATTTCCCCCGTCATCATAGTCTAAAATAATAGGGGAGTTATATACTAAACCATCCCTTGATTACGTTATATAAAAGATAAATTGTCTTAAAAAAAATATAGATATGAAAAAATATCAATCAAATATATTCAGACAGACCGTCGCGATGTTGCTGATGGTCATGGCGGTGATGTGTGTAAGTGTGTCGGATTCGTGGGCGCAGACGATTACATTTTATGGTACAGATAATAATGCCATTGCAAATAATGGTACTACAACCCTTACCAAAATAACTAGGGTGGTCGTGAATACCAATGGTGGGCATTTCACTGTTAGTGATGCCAATCCGAATGGGAATAATTGGACTTGGCATTTATGGAATGGCGATGGAAGTAATTTGATTAAATCTGCCAATGCAAGCAATGGAATAGTCACATTTGATATTAATTACGATTTAACTGAAAATGGAACTACATCATTTCTAATTTATAATGAGAATGGGGGAAATCATAATTCAAACTTTCAATTGGTTCTCCCCGATGGAGCATCTGTAACTCAGGCTTATACTATTTCGTCAAGTGCAGGAACAAGTGTTGGCAGCAATGTTTCATCTACTAATATTACTTTTGGTGGTGATCAATATGTATTGTATGCTTTGTATAAAGATGGAACAAAGATAGAAGAGATTAATTCAGGTGCTTCAACGTCAGTTACTTTCAATAATGTTGCTTTGACCACAGGTGCGAATAATATTGTAGTTAAGAATGGCTGGAATAATACTGAGTATGCCTCTATTACCGTAACCCGTGAAGCCGGCCCCCCTCCGACACCCACTGGTAACGAAGCCTTTACGGTAAAGGGTAGTTCTGATGGCAGGTTGGATTTCGAAGCAAATGGAGGACCGTTTCAGAATGCACCTATTAATTATACAGGCTTGAATCCCAATGCCACTTATTATCTTGTAAAATCTACTGACACAGATCCTAACAATCCGCGCAGAAATCCGATTACTCCAAATGCGGATGGTACAAAAAGTTCTCATTTGGATGTTTCTAATGGTTTGGATTTGTATCTTAAAATTGACGATGGTGCTGGCAATCCAGGTCAGACTGTTGCCACTATGCATTTTAGTCAGATTCTATATCCATCCCTCGTAATCAACCCCGGCACAACGGTCTGCGCTGGCGACGAAGTTGTAATTCTTGCCAAAAACGTTGGCGGAACATATAACGAAGACGACTGGACTATCACCACTACGGATGGTACTATACCCGACAACCCTAATCTTGTCGATGACGGTCACACCTTGAAACTTACCAACGTTACTGCCGGCACATACGTTGTAACTCTCAAACAGACCGACGGCGACGACCTCACCGTTACCTTCAACGCCGTCAATGTAACCACCCAAGACCGTGAGTTTACAGGCTGTTGGGAAGAGTTTCAGGTAAACGCGACGTTGCCCGATGGATTCACTGGCAGCTGGGACGGCGACGGCGTGGTAAGCAAGACCGACCCGAAGACTTTCATCAAAAACCCCAACGGACTTTACGTATGGACGGCCACCAACGGCAATTGTACATTCCAGGAAAAATGGACGTTTAGCAATAGCGCCACAGGCCTCAGCGACATCGTGGTTTCTCAGACAGGCAACTGTGGTTCGGCTACCCTCACGGTGTCCCACAACAAGGGAGTTGCAATCAAGTGGAAAGTGGACGACAATGAGGTATCCGCCTCGTCATCCGGCGACACCAAATCGACCCTCACAATCACCGAAGCCGGCAACCACAGCGTTTATGTAGTCGCCGGTGAAAACACCGGCTGCAAGTCGGAGAAATACACGAGCATCACAGTAAGCAGCCTCGAAGGCTTCGATTCTGAGCCCGAAGAAGTAGTAGTCTGCTCCGGCAGCTCTACGCAGATAGGCCCCGCCCCCACGGTGAATGGAGCAACCAAATCATACTGGACACCCAGTGGCTCGTCCGTTACCATATCGCCCAATGTTTCGAGCAACACTGTTATAGTGAGCGGACTCGCCGAGGGCAGCACCTCCACAATGACGTGGACAGTAGAGAAAG
>ODAI013417173.1_pt1 | contig 12204 bp, 11 predicted proteins | sample 1539321 | NCBI WGS metagenome assembly ODAI01 (sample SAMN02144231, study PRJEB22623) | gut metagenome | biome: sheep rumen | host: Ovis aries | place: New Zealand
GCGCTCTGTATGGAGCTTCGCTTTGCCTGTTTCCGCTTTAGGAAAGCTCAGGCACAGTGTATACTCCGATTAGTTCTTGTCACAGTTGTCAAGTGAGGGAAGAATGTACTCCACTTCACCGTGAGGACGAGGAATGACATGAACAGAAACGAGCTCGCCAACCTTAGAAGCTGCTGCTGCGCCTGCATCGGTAGCTGCTTTAACAGCACCTACATCACCTCTAACCATAACGGTAACAAGACCGCCGCCAACATGAACCTTACCGATAAGGTTTACATTCGCTGCTTTTACCATTGCATCGGCTGCTTCAATAGAACCAACCAAACCTTTTGTTTCTACCATTCCAAGTGCTTGTAATGTTGCCATGAGAATTTCCTCCTAAAAAATGTTTTTTATTTTTATTTGAAAGGCATCGATTGCTCGTATGCCTCGACAACCGTTTATAGTTTTTAGTTTTTAGTGTTGAGTGTTTAGTTGCCCAATCTCTTTAAGATTTCCTTTGTGATGGCTTCCACATCCGCAGCATTCACATTGCTGCTTGCCGCCGCGGGCTTTGCCGCGCTTGCAAACGCAGAGGGTTGCGGTGCCGGAACGGCACACGGCTTTTTGGAGTGCACGCGCGACTGCTTGATGATTTCATCATAGCCTGCGTTGATTTGCTCGTTGAAATGCGCGCCGTAAACATCCTCGCGCATCTTCACGCCGCCTGCAGAAGGAGTCGGCGTGTAGCCCGCGGTTTTTGCCGGTGCGGGATTGGAGCCTCTAACCTCCTCCAATTCCTTGATACCGTATGCCACGCGGCGAATGTTAATCAGGTTTAAGGGTGTGATGTTGTCGCTCGTTGCGCTGCCGCCGACTGCGCCGCAACCCAAGGTAAGTGCAGGAGCAAGGGCAGTGGTAGCACCGGTGCCGCCGAGTGCGCCCGGGGTGTTGACCAGGAGCCTGGAAACCGGCTTTTTGAGAGCGAATTCCTTAATCACATTTTTATCCTGCGAGTGAATGGTCATGGTATGACCGACACCCTCATTGTAGAGAATTTGCATACATCTCTCGCATGCCGCTTCCCAAGAGGGCTCGGTGTAAAATGCCAAAATCGGGCAAAGCTTTTCTCTGGAGTAGGGATTGTCTTTTGCTACCGTGGTCTGCTCGGAAACGAGCACTCTCGTGCCCTCCGGGATAGAGAAGCCTGCCATGTCGGCAATCACCTTAGCGCTCTTGCCGACAATCTTCGGGTTCATCGTGCCGTTGGCGCGCAGAATAAAGCCGGAGAGCTTCTTGGTTTCCTCAGCATTGAGAAAATAGCCGCCCTGCTTTTTGACTTCCTCGACCACCTTATCTTTAATGCATTTTTCGGTCACAATGCTTTGCTCGGAAGCGCAGATAGTGCCGTTATCAAAGGTCTTGGAATCGAAGATGCGCTTGACCGCAAGCGGGATATCCGCTGTTCTTTCAATATATGCCGGGCCGTTGCCGGGGCCGACGCCGATGGCGGGGTTGCCCGAGGAATATGCCGCTCTGACCATGGCTTCACCGCCTGTGGCGAGAATCACACCGATATCGCGGCTCTTTAAAAGGGTGTTGGTGGCATCAATCGTGGTTAAGGAAATAGATTGCACAATGTCTGCCGGTGCACCCATTTTTTGAATGGTATCGCGGATGATTTTGACCGTTTCCAAGATACAGCCCTTCGCATTGGGGTGGGGGCTGATGATAATCGCGTTGCCGGCTTTGATGGAGATGATAGATTTATACATCGTGGTGGAGGTAGGGTTGGTGGAAGGAATGAGCGCGGCGACAATGCCCATCGGCACGCCGACCTCCATTAAGCCGCAGTCCTCGCACTCGTTGATAATGCCGACTGTTTTCATATCCTTGCAATAGTTGTAGGTAATGGTGCTGCCCAAGAGGTTTTTGAGCACCTTATCCTGCCAAACACCGAAACCGGTTTCCTCCACAGCCATTTTGGCGAGCTTTTCGGCTTGCGCGGCGCACGCGGCGGCGATTGCCTCAATGAGTGCATTCACCTTCTCTTGGGAGTAGGTGGCAAGCACCTGCTGCGCCTTCTTTGCGTTTGCAATTAAATCTCTTACTTCTTGAATCGATTGTAAATCTCTGTCTAAAGCCATGATGTTTTCTCCTATCTGCTGATGTATCTATCTTATATGTTTTAATCCATTATGATTCATAATCAATCGGGTTGTCGCACAAGCGGCAAATTCTTTCGCCGAAGGCTTCGCACGCGGCTTTGCACGCCGATTGTTCTCCGGTGAGCAGCCCGCCTGCAAAGTTGGTTTCGCTCGGCGGTGCATAGGTGACCTTCAGCTCCACATCCGCCGCCTTCAGCGCGGCATCCAAGCCGCAGATGGCTTCGCTCGGGGGCGCAATCAAATATGCCATGGCGGTTCCCTCCGGCACCTCCGCTTGGGCGGAGAGGTAGGAACCGGTGCGCGAAATACACTGTGCAAAGTAGACCACCGAATCATCGCTGTTGGCGCTGATAAATGCGGCATCGTTTTCAATGTAGCTGACCGCTGCGCTGACACCGCTTTTGACCTCTGCCGGGTCGGGCGAGCCCAAAATGCCGATAAACTCGCCTGCATAGGCGGTGGAAGCATTGCCGCTGCCGGCATACATGCTGCGCGCATACACAACGGTACATTCCGCTTTTTTGGTCGCTTCATCGAGCGCCGCGTAGGAAACATCGTCGCAATCGGTGGTGATGATGCCAAGGGAGTGGATACCCTCCGGCGCACCGAGTGTTTGCAACAGCGCGGCATCCGCATTGGGGATGATTTGCACACTGAGTATGTTGGTTTTTATCTTATCTCCACGCATAGAGCTGACCTACTTCTTTAAGTTTACACCGCTTGCCTTGTTTTTCATAATCAGGTCAATGACCTCGGCAAGGTAAGCGCCTGCTTCTACGGGGGTGATACCGCCCTTATGAATGTTGGATACAACGGTTCTCAAGCTTTCGCTCATGCCGACCTTGGAGCCGTAGGTGATGTACGCACTCATGCTCTCGGCGGTGCCAAGACCCGGTCTTTCGCCAATCAAAATGCAGGTGACCTTGGAGCCGAGCAGCTCGCCGGCATGGTCCATGCACGCCACTCTGCCGAATTTTACAAAGAAGGGGGTGCCGACACTGTAGCCGAGTGCTTTTACACCGTCCATCACCGCGGGAAGTACATTTTCAATGTTGGCTTCAATCGCCTTGGAGCTGAGCCCGTCGGAAACAATGAATTGCACATCGGGGTTTGCAGTGCAGTGGGCTTTGATTTGCGCCGCGGTTTCCTCGCTGAACTTTCTGCCTAAATCGGGGCGGGTCAGGTGCTCGTTGCGGTCGTGGCAGCAGGTTTGCACGGCAAACAGGCCTATTTTTTCGATTAAGCCCTCGTCCACATCCGCAAAGACCGAGTCTCTTGCGGCGGCATGGTCTGCGCGCAATGCCAGGTAGGTTTTGGTCTTTAGCCTTGCGCCGGCTTTGCCGACACCGATGCGCGCCGGTGTTTTGGAAAGCATCCTCTGCAGGCCGTCGGGGTCTGCGGGATTGTCCAACAGCGGGCGGTGCTTGACCTCGGGAGCAGCAATATCTTCAATTTCCGTAAAGGCGGTATTATCGCTCGCCGCGGCGGTTTCCACCGCGCGCTGTACCTGCGCCGGGCTAACACTCTCGGTCGTTCCTCCGCTTGCGGCAAGCTGCGCCATCACAGCCTTTACAATGCTATCAATTTGGTTGTTATCCATAATTTTACCTCGGTAAAAAGAATGCGAAATGTATTAGTGCTTTAAGAAAACGGTCGGGTCACCGGCTTTGGCGGTCAGCTTGCCGTTTTCATAAAATCCCATTTTCTCTAACCACTGCTCAAATTCTTTGATGGGGCGCAGGTTTAAAATTTCTCTGAGTGCCGCCGTATCGTGGTAGGCATTGGTTTGGTAGTTGAGCATGACATCGTCGCTCGAGGGCACGCCTAAAATGTAGTTGATACCGCACGAAGCCAAGAGCAGCGAAAGGTTTTCAATATCGTTTTGGTCTGCCATCATGTGGTTGGTGTAGCAGCAGTCACACCCCATCGGGATGCCGGAGAGCTTGCCCATAAAGTGGTCCTCGAGACCGGCGCGGATGACCTGGCGCGAATCGTACAAATACTCGGGGCCGATAAAGCCGACAACGGTGTTGACCATAAAGGGCTGAAATTCTCTGGCAAAGCCGTAGCAGCGCGCTTCCATGGTGACCTGGTCGGCACCGAAGTGCGCGTCGCTCGAGAGCTCGGAGCCCTGCCCGGTTTCAAAATACATCACATTCGGGCCGGTGGCGGTGCCTTCGGTCAGCATCAACTGCCTGGCTTCTCTGACAATATCGGTGGTGAAGCCGAACGCTTCGTTGCCCTTTTGGCTGCCGGCGATGGATTGGAAAATCATGTCGCACGGTGCGCCGCGCTTGACCGCTTCAATCTGGGTTGTGATATGCCCTAAGACACAAATCTGTGTCGGGATTTCAAATTCATTTTTTACCTCATCAAAGCGCTTTAAGACTTCGCTTAAAGAGGAGATGGTGTCGTTTACGGGGTTTAAGCCGAGCAGTGCATCACCGCAGCCGTAGCTTAAACCTTCAAAAAGAGAAGCGGTGATACCGTCGGGATTATCGGTGGGGTGGTTGGGCTGCAATCTTGTGGAGAGGCAGCCGCGCTTGCCGATGGTGGTGTTGCAGTGGGCGGTCACGCGCACCTTGTTGGCACCGTAAATCAAATCAAGGTTGCTCATCAGCTTGCATACGCCGGCGATGGTTTCGCTGGTCAATCCTCTCGAAAGGCGGCGAATATCAGCCTCGGTGGTGTTTAAATCCAAAATATATTCGCGCAGCTGCGCCATGGTCCAGCCCTTGATTTCGTTGTAGATTTTTTCATTTAAGGAGTCTTGATTGAGGCGGGTGACATCGTCTTCCTCGTAGGGAACGACCGGGTTTTCGCGCAAATCGCTGACAAGCAGGTTGGAAAGCACCTCTTTTGCCGCAATGCGCTCCGAGTCGCTTTGGGCGGCAACGCCGGCGAGAATATCGCCGCTCTTTTCCTCGTTTGCCTTTGCGAGAACATCTTTTACATCTTTAAACTCATAGGTTTTGCCTAAAACAACTGTTTTTAATCTCACGCTAATCCTCCGTAAAGAAATCAAACTGATTGATGTTATCCGAAAATTAAAGTTTTTACTACCACGGGGATGACCAAACCGTCCATCAACGGCTTGCCAAGGTCGACAAAGTCGCCGTCTTCCACACTGATAGAATCCACACAAATAATATCTCTTGTATCGCCAAACTCCGCATTGATTGCCTGCCCGAGCGCCTTCGCGATATCGCACTCGGTCACAATCAACATCGGCTCGCCGGGAGCGAGGGTTTCGTTAAGCGCCGTGCCGATGCAGTTTGCGCAGCGCCTCGTAGCAAGGTAGGAAGGGTTTTGCTCGCCCTCGAAGGAGAGCACCACGCGCTCGGTATCGCTCTGCTCCATAAACCAGCGCAGCTTCTCTTTTAAAAAGGGCACATCGCCTGCAAAGAGCCTGCCCTGCTCCTCGCGCGAGAGCTTGAGCACCGGTGCATTCTTAATCGGCAAAATGCTCTCGGCATAGGAAATGGTGCTGCCGGAAATCGAGGTGGTATAGGTACCTGCACCGACAACCGTGGCGCGAATGGTTTCCTTGGCTTTGATTAAGCGAAAATCGCTGTAGAGCCTGCCGCGGCGAAAGGCTTTGCCCAGGTGCACGCCGATGTCGCCATAGGCGAGCGGCTCGCGGTCGGAATGGTAAATGCAATCTGCCACACCGCCCGAGAAGCATACCGCGCGAATCGGCTTTTTAATCACCAGCGGGGTGCTGCCCTTGGTGACAACGCTTTCGGCAAGCGGGCTTTTATCGTATACCCCCAGGGCCTGCTCGGTCAGGTTGACCATTTCGGCGCACAGCGCATCGAGCGCCTGCTCGTTTGTTGCCCTGCCTTCCTCCAAGCCGAGGGATAATTTATCGGAAATTTTTTTAGCGGTGGGGCTGACATAGCTGACAACATAGCTCTTGTCTAATTTTACGAGCCTGCCGCCGATATCCAAGCAGCCCTTTGCGACCACCTTACCTTGGTCAAATACGACGATGTTGGTAGTGCCGCCGCCGATGTCGAGGTTGACTGCCACACAGGCATTGTCCTCGGAATAGCTTTGTGCGCCGCTGCCCTTGCCGGCGATGACACTCTCGAGGTCGGGCCCCGCGGTGGAGACCACAAACTCGCCTGCAAACGAGGAGAGCTTTTTGAGTACAACCGCGCTGTTTTCCTTGCGCGCGCTCTCGCCGGTGATGATGACTGCGCCGGTTTGGGTGTCTGCCGGGGTGAAGCCCGCTTTGGCAAACTCCTTTTCCACAATGTCGCGCACCTTGTCGCCATCGATTAAGTAGGAATTAATCAGGGGGGTGATGTAGATATCGCTTTTGTAAATCACCTCTTTATCGGTGATGGAAACATGGGGAACAGAGAAAAAGCCCGCCGTGTTTTCCATTGCGATGCGGCTGAATATCACTTGGGTGGTAGAGGTGCCGATGTCAATGCCAACACTGAGTATTTCATTGTTCACAGGCACATTTCCCCCTTCTTAAGATAATAATATATAATATTATAGCACCACAAATACCAAAAAGCAATAGATATTGTTGGAAATATTTAGAACATATACCAAATATTGTTGTAAAAATTTCTTACTTTACAGAAAAACACATCGATGTAAAGCAAACTTGCTTTACATCGATGTGTTTCTTGTTTAATCGGAGCAGGAAAGGGAACGACCGACTGCGGGTGCAAACGCTAAAATTTGCTTTCGCTGCGCGGCATTAGCGCTTTCGCATCTTTATACCCATCGGTATTTCTCGCCCGCATACCGGCATTTATTTTCCAATCCACATCTCTTCAAACCGATGCCCTGCAATTTCCGCGCAGGTTTGCTTTTCGGCTTCGTTAAGAGTCACAAAGCCCTTTTCTTTTTTTTCGCGGATGGCTTTTATGATAAGCGCATGGTCGCTCTTTTTCATCTTGTAGCGGTAGGCGGCGAAGATGGAAACGCAAATGAAGGCAATCGGCAAAATCGCATAGGTGAAGCGCACACCGAACAGAGCGGTGGGGGTGTTTTCGGCGGCAGTCGGGTTAAAGCCGAAAAAGTGGAGGATGAAGCCTGTCAGCGCGGCGGAAATACCGCTGATGATTTTCTTAATCAGGGTGGAGAAGGTCGCAATTTTGCCCTCGCGGCGCTCGCCCGAAATCATTTCATCCACATCGGTGATATCGGGGAAAATATTGCCGGTGACTGTGTTCACACCCGCCAAGCCGAAATTGTAGAATATGTACACAAGGATGAGCAGGAGAGTCGGCGAGCCCTTGTGCACAAAAAAGCTCAAGCCGAGCGCGAGCACGATAAACGGCAGCTCGATTTTTGCCGGCGCCTGCTTGCTGAAGTGAATACTGATGGCATAATTGAGCGGAAAGCCTGCCGCTTCACCCGCTTGGGCAATGATAGTGGTGATGGCATAGAGACCGACCATGCCTGCCACATTATCCAAAAAGTAGTAAGAGGTGTTGGAAATAAAGGAAAGCGCCAGGCAGTTAAACAGCGAGAGTGTAAAATATTGGCGAAAGGCTTTCGATGACAGGATGGATTTGTATTCGCGCAAAAATTCCTTGAAAGAAAACGGCGGGAAGCGGTCATTTTTACTGCTCGGTTCTCGGGTGCCGAAAAAGGTGGCAAGCAGCGGCAGGGTAAAAAAGAGGCTTAAAACCAGCCCCATCACCATAAAGCGCCCTTTAAAAGAGGGGTTAAATTGCGGCGTGTTGCCGAAGGCGGAGAGGGCGTTGGAGAAGACGGATTTGCCGGCTTTTGCCGTGTAGCTCAAAATCAGCGTGGCAATAATAAAGGAGCCCTCGGTGCCGATGGCATCAATAATCGTTTTGACGGAATTATACTGCGTGCGCAAATTGTACTTCGGCGCAAGCACCGGCAGCATTGCCGTGTGCGGCACGACAACCATGGTATAGGCAGTCGAAAAGAGCATATACATCCCGGTGAAATACACCATTTTGATGTTGCTTTGCGCATTGGAGATGCCAAAGGAGTACCACATGCCGAAATACGTAAGCATCACCGGCACAAGCCCCGCAATGAGCCACGGTCGGTGCCTGCCGAAGCGCGAGCGCGTGCGGTCGGTGATAATGCCCATAATCGGGTCTGTTACCGCGTCGCACAGCTTGGCGCACAGCGCCACAATGCCGGCTTGGGCGGTGGAAAGCCCTTCCACCTTAGTCAAAAACGGTATCAAAAAAAGCCCTATGATATAAAACGAACCGTTGGCGAGAAAAACCGCCCAATTGTAGTGTATCATAGAGGGAAGTGCGGATTTAAAATCGGCATCAAAGCCCAAAAAACGCAGTATTTTATTGTCGGCTTTTTTCTCTTGCTTCATCCGTTCATTTGCCTGCCTTTATCATATTGGCAACTAAAAAGGCATACTGCCCGAAGGCTTCCTCAAAGCTTTGAAAGGAATATACCTTTTCGGTGTTATTATAGCGGTTAAAGACGCTCACGGAGCCGTCGCTTTCCCTGCGGTAGGTAACGGTGTGAATGGAGCTTGCCATCACCCGCCCTGTCCAAAAGCTGATGGTGCCGCAGGCACTGCGCGGGGCAAGGCGCAAAAAATCCGCTTTGGTATAAACGGTTTTTACCGGAATGCCGTGGCGGCGAAAATAATGGCGCAGGGTGTAGACGTTGGTGCCGAAAAAACCGCACAGAAGGTGCCCGTAGGGGTAAATTTCTCTGCTGATATCGCATAGCTTTTGCGGCGCGCCGTACAGCTGCAGCAGGTTATAGGCGGCGATGATTTCGCAACCGCACCAGCCGAAGGAAAACAGGCCGTAGCGGTAGCGCTTGAGCGCACCCGTGCCCTGCCCGCCAAGCAAGCCGGGCGGGAGCGCCTTTTCATACAAGCGATTGTGCCGATAGTTTAAGCGGTTGAGTATCATTGTATTTCTCCTAAAATGCGCCCGCGCGAGGCAGGTGCCGCCGTGCTCAGCTGCAGTGCCGCCATCACTTGTTCTGCGGCGGCAGCCAGGGTGGACTGCGTATTTGTATACAGTGTGGCAAAGGCATCGCCCTTGTCAAGCTTATCGCCGACACTTGCATGTAAGACAATGCCGGCGCTCATATCAATGCTATCGCTCTTTTTCTGCCTGCCGGCGCCGAGGGTGGCGGCGGCTTTACCGATTTGTGCGGCTTCGAGCGCGCAGAGATACCCGCTTTCGGGTGCGGTCAGTGTCAGGCTGTAAGCGGCGCGCTCAAAGCGCTCCGGCTGCTCGATATAGCGCACATCGCCGCCTTGTGCCGCGACCATTTCCTTGAGCTTTTCAAAGGCGGCGCCGCTTTCGAGCGCGGCGGCGGCAAGCGCTGCCGCTTCCGCTTTGGGGCAGCCCTTCGCAAGCGAGATGATGCCGGCGGCGAGCGCTAAGCAAAGCTCTCTTAAATCGGCATCCCCTTCACCGCGCAGCAGCGCGATAACCTCAATGATTTCAAGGCTGTTGCCGATGCACCTGCCAAGAGGGGTATCCATATCGGTAATCAGCGCAGCGGTCTTTTTGCCGTTTGCCTTGCCGATGTCTACCATTGCCTGCGCGAGGGCTTTCGCCTGCTCGGGTGTTTTCATAAAGGCGCCGTCGCCTGTTTTCACATCGAGCTCAATCACCTGCGCGCCGGCGGCAAGCTTCTTGCTCATAATGCTCGAAGCAATTAAGGGCAGGGAATCCACCGTGCCGGTCACATCGCGCAGCGCATAGAGGATTTTATCCGCCGGGTCTAAGCTTTCGGATTGCGCCACAAGGGCAATGCCGATGCGCTGCACCTGCTCGAAAAATTCCTTTTCGGAAAGCGCGGTGCGAAAGCCCGGGATACTCTCTAATTTATCTATCGTGCCGCCGGTGTGCCCGAGCCCTCTGCCGCTCATCTTGGCAATGTGAATGCCGCAGGCGGCAGCAATCGGCGCGACCACCAGCGAGGTCTTGTCGCCGACACCGCCGGTGGAGTGCTTATCGGCACAGGGTGCAAGCGCACTTAAATCGAGCACCTTGCCGCTGTGCGCCATTTTATCGGTCAAAATAGCGGTTTCGCGCGCATCCATACCGCACAGGCAAATCGCCATCAGCAGCGCGCTTGCCTGGTAGTCGGGAATGGTGCCCGCGCAAATGCCCTCGATAAAATAGGCGATTTCCGCTTCGCTCAGTGCTTTCTTGTGTTTCTTTTTTTCAATAATATCAATAATATTCATAGTGAAAATCCTTTCGGGAGCAGTTGTTCTAACAGATAGGTTTGGAATTGCTTGCCGTCATAGAGCACGATTTCAAATTGCTTGTCGCAAAATTCGCTCATAAATTGCCTGCAAATGCCGCACGGCAGGCAAAAATCGCGGATTTCGCCGCCCTTGCCGCCGATAATTAAGATGCGCGCAAAGCGCCGCTTTCCCTCGGAAAGGGCGGTAGCAAAGGCGCTGCGCTCGGCGCAAAGCGTGGCACCGAAGGAGCTGTTTTCCACATTTGTTCCGGTAAAAATGCTGCCATCGGCGCACTCGAGCGCCGCGGCAACGCGAAAGTTCGAGTAGGGGGCATAGGCGTTGGCAAGCACTGCCAATGCGCGCTCTAAAAGTACCTCTTTCATTGCATTACCTCTTCATCTATTTGCTGATGCAGGGCAAAAAGCTTGCGCCTGCCAGTGTGTTTTTGATGCCGAAATTATCGCAAACAGTCTGCGCGATATCCGCATAGGTGCGTCGGGTGCCGAGGTTTGCGGGCTTTACCCCTTCGCCGATTGCCAACAGCGGCACACATTCTCTGGAGTGGTCGGTGCTCGGTGTGGCGGGGTCGCAGCCGTGGTCTGCCGTGATGAGCAGCAAATCCTGCGCGCGCATGCGTGAGGTGAAGGAGGGCAGCCAGCTGTCAAAGGCGGCGAGCGCCTTGGCGTAGCCGTCAACATCATTGCGGTGGCCGTAGAGCATGTCAAAATCCACAAGGTTGATAAAGCACAGCCCGCGAAAATCGAGCGAGAGTGTTTTTGCGCTTTCCGCCATACCCTCGGCATTGGAGTGAGTTAAGAGATGGCGGGTAAAGCCGCGGTGGGCGAAAATATCATAAATTTTGCCGATGCTGATGCTCTCAAAGCCGCTCTCGGCGAGCAGCTGCGGCATGGTCGCGCGCGGCGGTGCGAGCGAAAAGTCGCGCCTGTCTGCCGTGCGCCGGTAGCTGCCGCCCTCCCGGCGGAAGGGGCGCGCAATCACTCTGCCGACCGCGTGCTCTCCCTGTAACAGCTCGCGCGCTGTTTCGCAGGCGGCATACAGCTCCTCAAGCGGGATGATGTCGGTATTTGCCGCGATTTGAAAAACCGAATCGGCGGAGGTGTAAACAATCCATGCGCCGCTTTGCTTTTGCAAATCGCCATAATCCTCAATGACTGCCGTGCCGCTGTAGGGGCGGTTGCACAGCACCTGCCTGCCGGTGGCGCGCGCAAAGGCTTCTATCACCTCCGGCGGGAAGCCCTTGGGGTAGGTGGGAAGCGGTTTTTCGGAAATCAGCCCTGCAATTTCCCAATGCCCGATGGTGGTATCCTTCCCGGCGCTCGCTTCCACTAACCGTGCATAGGCGCCTTGCGGTGCTGCGGTGTCCGGCAGGGGCACACCGTCAATATTAAACAGCCCGTAGCGCTTTAAATGCGGCAGGTTAAAATAGGGCGACGCCGCGCACGAGAGCAGGGTGTTGGAGCCGGCATCGCCGAAGGCGGCGGCATCGGGCGCATTGCCAATGCCAAAGGAATCTAAAACGATGATAAATATGCGCGAAAAGTTCATGCGTTCTCCTGCAAATCCACTGCTGTTTCCAGCGCCAGCAGCATCATTTCATCAAAGGTCTTTTCTCTTTCCTCGCTGCTCAAGCCTTCGTGGCGCAGCAGGTGGTCGGAAACGGTGCAAATGCAAAGCGCCCGTTTGCCGAGCTTTGCCGCATTCATATAAAGCGCAGCGGCTTCCATTTCGATGGCGAGCAACCCCATATCGCTCCATTTTTTGACCATATCGGGTGTTTCACCGTAAAACGCATCGGAGGAGAGAAGGTTGCCGACATGGGTCTTTTCTCTCAAGCCGAGTGCC
>ODAI010532299.1_pt1 | contig 12203 bp, 8 predicted proteins | sample 1539321 | NCBI WGS metagenome assembly ODAI01 (sample SAMN02144231, study PRJEB22623) | gut metagenome | biome: sheep rumen | host: Ovis aries | place: New Zealand
CGGAGGAAGCGTATAAGTTTGTGGATTTTCTTGGGGAAGCGAGACAGACCTACTGGCAGATCCTGCCGCTTGGTCCTACCGGCTATGGAGACTCGCCTTATCAGTCCTTCTCGACATTTGCGGGGAATCCGTATCTGATCAGCCTTGAGGACCTGATCGAACAGGGACTGCTCACAAAGAAGGAATGTGACGAGGTGGATTTCGGCGACGGACTGGAAGTGGACTACGGAAAGCTCTACAACGGCCGCTGGGATCTTCTCAGGAAGGCCTATCTCAGAAGCGGACATAAGGATACACAGGAATTTGCCGATTTCCAAAAGGACAACGAATTCTGGCTGCGCGACTACGCCCTCTTCATGGCAGTCAAAAAAGCGCACGCCGGATGCGGACTGAGTGGCTGGGAGCCGGCTATCCGCGACTATAAAGCCGAGGCAGTAAAGGAGTGGTCAGAGAAGCTTCAGGACGAGATCGGATTTTATGAGTATCTGCAGTTTGAGTTCGCGAGGCAGTGGAAGAAGCTCAAGGACTATGCGTCGGCGAAGGGCATCTCCATCATTGGGGATATTCCGATCTATGTCTCCGCGGATAGCTCGGATTTCTGGGCTCACAGGGAACTGTTCCAGCTCGATGAGAGGGGCCGCATCCGCATGATCGCGGGCGTGCCTCCGGACGGGTTCTCCGCTACCGGACAGGTATGGGGAAATCCCCTGTACAACTGGGCGAAGCACAAGGAAACCGGCTATGACTGGTGGATCCGCCGGATTGCCAAGTGCAGGGAGCTGTACGACGTCATCAGGATCGACCATTTCCGCGGATTCGATGAATATTTTGCCATCCCTGCGGAGTCGGATACAGCGGCATCGGGCCATTGGGAAAAAGGACCGGGCACGGATCTCTTCAATGCGATCAAGGCTGCTCTTGGAGAGACGCCGATCATCGCGGAGGATCTTGGGTACGTTACCGAGACGGTGCGCCAGCTGGTGCGCGATACAGGCTTCCCCAACATGAAAGTGCTGGAGTTCGCGTTCGACTCAAGAGATTCCTCGGGTGCCATGGAATATCTGCCCTATCGCTACAAGAACAACTGCGTGGTCTACACAGGCACACACGACAATGAGACGCTGCGGGGCTGGATCGACAGTATCCTGCCGGTCGAGAGAAAGCAGGTCTGCGAATACCTCGATGTGCGAACCAAGGATCCGCAGGAGATCGTGGAGAAGATGATCATCGCGGCCTTCAGCAGTGTAGCGGACTACTGCATCATTCCGCTGCAGGACTATCTGGGGCTGGACAACAGGGCGCGGATCAACCAGCCTTCCACAAACGGCAAGAACTGGAAGTGGAGAGTGAAGAAGGAAGCCCTGAACGGAAGACTTTCAGGAAGGATCGCGGAATTGACGGCCCTGTACGGGAGACTTCCGGAGTAAGTTTTACGGGAAACATGTTTTCCGGCATATAAGCAAGGAGGCGCTTATGAAGAAGACCTGGTGGAAAGAAAGTGTGATTTATCAGATCTATCCCCGCAGTTTCGCGGACAGCAACGGAGACGGGATCGGAGACATCAACGGGATCACTTCCAAGCTGGACTACCTCAGGAACCTGGGGATCGATGTCATCTGGCTCTCCCCCGTTTACAAATCGCCTAACGACGACAACGGCTATGACATAAGCGATTACGAGGCGATCATGGACGAGTTCGGGACCATGGAGGATTTTGACAGGATGCTGGCTGAGGCCCATGCCCGCGGCATCAAAATAGTGATGGACCTCGTTGTCAACCACACCTCCGACGAACACAAATGGTTCCTTGAGAGCCGCTCCTCAAAGGACAATCCCAAGAGGGATTACTACTTCTGGCGGGAGGGGAAGGACGGCAGGGAGCCCAACAACTGGGGATCCTGGTTCTCCGGCTCTGCGTGGAAGTACGACGAGACAACGGATATGTACTATCTGCACCTGTTCTCCCCCAAGCAGCCTGACCTCAACTGGGACAACCCGGCGGTGAGAAAGGATGTATTCGATATGATGACCCGCTGGTGCGAGAAGGGCATCGACGGCTTCCGCATGGACGTGATCAGTCTGATCTCCAAGCCTGCAGGCCTGCCCGACGCGCCGCTCATGAATGAGCTCTACGGAGACAGCGGCTGCACGGCAAACGGACCGCATGTCCACGAGTATCTGCAGGAGATGAACCGCAAAGTCCTCTCAAAGTATGACATCATGACTGTCGGCGAGACAGCCTGCGTCACTCTGGAGGAAGCCAAAAAATACGCGAACAGCGAGGGCACAGAGCTGAATATGGTCTTCCAGTTTGAGCATGTCGGTCTCGACGGAGACGAACAGTTCAAGTGGTCCACCAGAAAGATGCCTCTGGTGCCTCTTAAGGAGAATCTCACAAAGTGGCAGAATGGCCTCGACGGGGTTGCATGGAACAGCTTGTTTTTCTGCAATCACGACCAGCCGCGCGTTGTCAACCGCCTCGGCGATCCTTCAGACGAGTATCGCGAGGTATCCGCCAAGTGCATCGCCACCTGCCTCCATATGATGCAGGGAACGCCTTATGTTTATCAGGGCGAAGAACTCGGAATGGTCAACTATCCTTTCCGCACTGTAAAGGACTTCAATGACCTCGAATCCATCAACGCCTACTATGAACTCACGGAAAAGATGGGCTGGGATCCCAAGGAGATCTTCCCCAAGATCGCGAACAAGAGCCGCGATAATGCCCGCACGCCCATGCAGTGGGACGATTCGCCGAACGCCGGCTTTACGACCGGTAAACCCTGGCTCGCCGTGAATCCCAACTACACGAAGATCAATGCTGCCGAGCAGGTGATCCGCGAAGACTCTGTCTTCAACTACTATAAGAAGCTGATCGAACTGCGTCATACCTACGACATTATCGTATATGGCCATTACGAACTGCAGATGGCGGAGGATCCCGAGCTCTATATCTACACGAGAGAACTGGACGGACACAAACTTCTGGTAGTCTGCAACTTCTCCGACCACGAGCGGGAGTTCATGCCCGACGAAGAATTCCGGGAGGGAAAGGTACTGATCCGGAACCTGAACAACAACAATATTCTGGATGGGATTCTGGAGCCGTATGAGGCATATGTCATCTACGCAGAGTAACTGATACGAAAAAATAACAGGTAAAGCCCCCGGCGAAATGCCGGGGGCTTCTTTGCGCAGTTATAAAGTACTTCCACTTCGCTAGATCCCGGTGTTTATGTGTTATAATTAGATATTAAGCAATTATTCGTCCCAGCAAGGAGATTGTATAGCCGTGAAATGGTTTCAGCGTTTTTACCTGGATAAAGAGAAAGATATGATCGTGGACCTGTACCGGGAGGAAGGCAGAGGTACCATGCACTTCGTGCTGTCCACGCCCAACCACGGGACCGGAAATCTGATCCGAAATCTGGCAGCGCTATGCAATCTGCCGCTGTCAGAAGGCAAAAACGGGCTTTTGGTCATTCGCGGCACAGTGCCGAGTTACATCGACGGCTACAACAGGCTGATCTATGTCTTCAGGCTGGGGGACACGAAGGTGGCCAATATCTACCCGGACGGGCGGGTGGAGACGAAGGCGCACATTCCGGCTATTTCCAAGACTCTGATGAGCCAGACTAAGGATTACCGCCTTGATGAGAAACGCACGATCGTGAAGACATACATCCGGAGCGAGAACAAGTTCCGCACGGATCTTCACACCCATATGAACGCGAACCTTCACCCGGACATTCTGATCGCGCTCGGGATCTGTCACCAGATCCGTTATCCGCTTTACTATATTAAGAAACTGGGGCTGCACGTCTCAGCAGAGCAAAAGGAGAAACTTGCAGCCCGCCGGGCAGTGGCGGAGGAGAAGTACAGGGACTGCGGCCTTACCGGAAAGTACCTGGACAGAAGAATTGATGATAATACATTTTTGAACTTTGCCGACCTGATCTTAAATGATCCTGAGGACGCGGCGTATAATATTCCGCGGATCCGAAGCTCTCTGTCGATCCTTAAGGACGGACAGGCGGTCTTTACCAATCTGGAGAAGGTCTATCTGTACCGCTATGTTTTTTGTAAAGGGCAGGAGGCAGAGGACAGGATCGAACTTGAAACGGTAAAAATTGCAGGGATCCCGGATTCTGATATCCGCGCCGCGGTGCTGCAGATCCTGAGCGACCGGGAGAACCCGGCGTACGCGGAGAACACACTGTTTCAGGACAAGCTTCTGTGGATCGCCCGCAGCTATGCGAAGCAAGGCGTATGCTACGCGGAGATATCAGATACAACACTGGTCAAAAAAGAGGGAGCCCCCGCGATGCTGGCACAGGTGCACGCTGTTATGCCGGCTGTCACGAAGGAGACAGGAGTGCTTCTGCGGTTTCTGGCGGCGATCCGGCGCATTCCGCTGACGATCGTGAAGGACCGGGTGGAGACGGGAGATTATTTCCGGGAGAATCTGCAGACACTGAGGGCGATCGCCGCTGATCCCTATGTGGCGGGGAGCGATATTATCGGCGAGGAGCTCAACGATATAAGAGATATTGCGCCGGTGCTCCACGAACTTGTGAAGATCGCGCAGGCGGATCCGGGGTTTGTGATCAGGATCCACGCGGGTGAGAACGACGGACTGCAGGACAACATCGCCAACAGTCTGAGGTGTGTGAAGGAAGCGCTGGCTCCGGGGCAGAAGATGCCGTATGTGCGGATCGGCCACGGGCTCTACACACCGGACCTCAGGAGAGCGAAGGGAAAGGCGCTGATCAGCGCCCTGAAGGAGAGCGGCGCAGTGCTGGAGTTCCAGATCACCTCAAATGTTCGTCTCAATAACCTCAGCAGTATGAAGCGGCATCCTCTCAGGCAGTACCTTGCACTTGGGATCGGGTGTGTGCAGGGCACGGACGGAGGCGCCCTGTATGGAAGCGACTCCATAGATGAGCAGCTCTCTCTGGAGAAGATGCTGGAACTCAGTGACGAAGAGATGCATATGATGAGAACGTGCGAGGACAAGGTCCTGCACAGAAGCCTGAAGGCGTTCGAGGTCAAATGCGAAGCTTATAAAGAAAAAGCCGGGGCGGAGGCAGAGAGGGATACGGAGGAGCCGGAGCTCTCCCTGATTGGGAAGCGCTCGCTTAATGCGGCGGAGACTCTGGCAGAGCAGATCAAAGAGATGCCGCCTGATAAGAATCCGATCGTGATCGTCGGCGGGAGCTTCAGTCATGACAGCCACAAGGTGAGAATGACTGAGGAGAATAAGAAGAGGATCGACGATATTTTGGCAAATGAGGATCCGGAGAAGACTTTCTTCGTAGTAGGGCACACGCTGCGCGGGTATGAGCAGTATCTGGTGGAGCAGAACCGGGGGAGGTTCGAGATCTTTGCCATGGTGCCGTCCATGATCACGGAGCCGGAGTACCGCAAACTCCGCGATGCAGGTGTAGGGATCCGGGTCTCTATCGAACCTGTGCCGATGGGCACTTATAAGAGCTTCGCCTACGAGATCTTCAAGAGGAGGCCTTCGAGGCTGATCGCGTTCGACGGCAATATCGCCGGGGCGAACATGATCCAGGAGGCCAAGAACAGCAAGTATCCCTGCGTTATTCATGTCAACAGCAGATGTAAGGCGCTGAAAGTCAAGGCGGATTCGCTGGAAGGATATGTTAAACTGTTCTGAGAGGCGAACTTCGCGGCTCAGAGAAATTAATAAAATGTCAATTGATTTGTAAGACTTCACCGGTAGAAGCGTCATCTATAGTATAAGCGGTGCGAAAGCGCCGGACTAAAAGGGAAAATCCATGGAAGATACCGCAATCATCGATCTGTACTGGAAGAGAGACGAACAGGCCATCGTCGAGACAGATCTCAAATATGGGAAATATTGTCATACAGTGGCGTACAATGTCCTGAACGATATCGAGGATTCAAGAGAGTGCGTCAATGATACCTGGCTGCGCGCCTGGAACTCAATGCCTCCGAAGAGGCCTTCTGTGCTGCGCGCGTTTCTGGCCAAAATAACGAGGAACCTGGCTTTTGACCGGTACAGGGCGCGCGGCGCGGCGAAAAGGGGCAGCGGCACTATGGAAGCCGTGCTCGATGAGCTGGCGGAGTGCGCGGATCTGTCGGGAAATTGGGATGCGGAGGAGGCATATCTGGCCACGGAGCTCAAGGAAGCCATCAACCGGTTTGCAGAGCAGCTGCCCGAGAGGGAGTGCGATCTGTTTGTGAGGAGATACTTTTTTGCCGAGGAGATTCCCGCTATTGCCAGGCGGTATCAGATGACGGAGAACAACGTCACGGTGAGCCTGAGCAGGATCAGGAAAAAACTTCGGAAGTATCTTAAAGAGGGGGAATATATAGAATGAGAGCAGAGGACTTATTTGAAGCGATGGGCGGCATCGACGAAAAGCTGATCGCCCGAAGTGACCGGAGAGTGCGCAGTTCTCAGGAAAAGCCTTCCTCCGGGAAAACCGTTAAAAAGGCAAGGAAGAGAAAGAACAGAAGAAGTATGGGAGCGGAGATCTACCGCTTTACAGTGGTCGCGATGTCGACGGCAGCCGTCGTTTTCGTGCTCTTTATGGCCAGGGATCTGTTGGGGATCCGCGATCTGTCCGACATAAGAGACCGTTTGGACTCGACTCAGGTGAGCAGCATAGCCGAACCGGTGCAGGCAGATGGAGCTGCGGTGGAGCAGGCAGAGAAATCCGACGCTGAACAGCCGGAAGCTTCTTCTCAGATGAAAGCCGCAGACAGCGGACAGGCAGAGGAAGCGGTTGAAGAGCAGGCGGACAGTGCAGCTGAAGAACTGGCGGACAGCGCAGTTGAAGACAAAGCTGCAGAGGCGGCAGCAAACAATAGTTTAGCCAAGACTGCGGTGGATATGCTCGGAGAGTTCAAGGGAGATTATGTAAGGCTTGAATACATCTCGGCGAAGGAGGAAGCCAACGGCGGCAGCCGTAAGGTGCCGGAGTATACCGTGGAAGGCGAGATCGCTCTTTCGGAAGCCTTTTCAAAAGGTAAGGCATCTCCGGCGATACTGGCTTCTACCGGAGAAGCTACATACTATGTATATCTCACAACGAAGAACGGAGAGGAGCACCGAGTCGTTTTCTATGAGAACGCATATGTCAGCATGGACAATATTCCTGGAATTGTGATGAAGATTTCACAGGCGGATTACGAGGAAATAGAAGACCTCTTCCGCTAAAGGGAGGATCGTTATGAAAAAGTTTAAACTGGCGGCGATAGCTGTTTTGGCAGTGTCACTGTGCCTTACAGGCTGCGGCGGCTCATCAGGCTCGTCAAACATGAACAGCGCCTCTTATAAGGAGGAAGCCGGTGCGGCGGGCGATTACGCGTATGAATCCTATGCCGCAGAGGAAGCCATGGCTATGGCGGACGGAGAGGAGTATACGGCGGACAGCGGAAGCGGAACGACGGAATCGGCACTGCGGGCGCAGGACGGTCAAAAGATCGTCTACACGGGAAACCTGAGTATCCAGACTTTGGAATATGACAAGTCAGCGGCCAGTATCCGGAAGAAGATCAAGGACGCCGGCGGTTTCTCGGAGGCCGAGAGCGAGAGCGACAACGATTACTACTGGTACAACTACAACAGCGGTTCCAGAAACACGCGTTATCTGAGCATCACCGCGAGGATCCCCTCCGAGAAGTTTGAGGAATTTATCAATTCCCTGAGCGGAGACGGCAAGATCATGAACCGCTCTGTCAACGCGGAGAATATCAGCCAGGTATACGCGAATAAAGAGACTTACAAGAAGTCCCTCGAGAAAGAACAGGAGAGGCTTCTGGAGATGATGGACAAGGCGGAGACCATTGAAGACATGATCACCGTGGAGTCCAGGCTTTCGGAAGTGGAGCGCCAGCTGAATGTCTACAAGACAGATCTGGCCCAGATGGACAAGGACGTGGAGTTCTCCACGATCTACATCGAATTGAAGGAAGTGAAGCGCTATACGGAGGAAGTGAACAGCACGACCTTCGGCGAGGAATTGAAATACGCTTTTGAGGACGCGATCAACAGCTTCAGGAACTTCTGCGAAGACATTATCCTGTTTGTAGTGAGGAACTTCCCTTACCTGATCATCCTGGCAGTCATCCTTGTTCTGATCATCCGGGCTATTGGCAGGAGCAGGGCTAAGAGGATTGCCATGATGTCGGATCCGGAATACGCGAAGATCGTGAACGCGAAGACGCGGGCCAAGGCGGAAGCGGACGCGAGAAAGAGAGCGGAAAAGGAAGCGAAGCGCAAGGGGCGCGGAGGGCTCTTCGGAAAGAAGGATACTGAAGAATCTCCTCAGACTCAGGCCCCTGAGCCCAACAATGAAGATCCGAAGTAAAGAAAAGCAGAGATACAGGACATGAAAAGAGCACCGGAGAATCGGTGCTCTTTTTGATCCTGGTGCAGCAATGTCGGATTCAGTCGTGCCGCTGGGTGAAGTCGCTGTAGACTTCGGTAAAGAGCGCGGAATGGGGCAGGCGCTCCGTCCGCAGTCCGGCCATGGTCAGGTGCGTCGTGTCGCCGATGCGGGTCGCGCGGAAATTCGCGATGCCTCTCTGCCGCTCCTCGGTATAAACCTCTGTGACGGAGGAAGTGGGCATGCAGAAAGACTGCAGGGGGACAAAGGGCGAGAGGCTCCACAGGTGGGAGAGCAGGACGCAGGTGATGCCGAAGTGGCAGAAGAAGGTGAGCGTCTCGATGCTCTCGCATTCCACGCGGTAGTGGCGTCCTTCTCTTACATAGCCGTGTTCGGCCAGAAGGCTGTCAAAGGAAGCGATGACGTCGTCATAGATGGGCAGCAGGTCGGAGTTGAGGGCGACCAGGGTCCCGCGCCACGCTTCGTAATCGGAATAGGCGGGATGCTCTGTGAAGTAGGAGGGGTACATATCCCATACAATTCTCTTTTTAAAGGATCCGTCTGACTCAGTCTTGAAATAATAGGCGTCCTGCAGCAGTGTGGCATCATTTACGTCCACCTGGGCGGGAAACTCGCGAAGCCAGTCCAAAGTGGTGAGAATGTCTCTGCAGTTATCGGCAGCAGCGGCGCCCCGGGCACCGGGAATAGCGCGGCCTAGGGTGATCGCGGCGGTCTCCTGCGCTCTTCCCAAAGGGGAAGCGTAGCAGGTCCCCAAATGCATTTTTGTGCTCGACCTGAGGGCACAGAGCGCCTTGGCTTCATTGCGGCCGATCTCGTTCAGGCAGTCGCTCGCGTAATCCGGGTCTCCGTGCCGGATGAATAATAGTCTCATAATATCTCCATTCCGCCGCACAGCCGCGCGGCCTGTATTTGCACTTTGTAGTAACGAAAGGTTTGTGCGATAATGGTTTTGATCATTTACTCTATTTTACTTGAATTCAGAGGGAATTTGTACTCGGATCTCTGAAAATGACAGGGTGCGGCATGGATAAGAACAAAAATGAGATGTGGCCGGAAATGAGGGCCAAAATATTCAGGATGGTCTCGGTCGGCGTAGTCGACGAACCGGTCAATCAGGCCTATGACGCGATCAGTATTGTGGCGCTTCTGGCAAACCTGATCGTCAGTGTAATGGCCACATTCGACAACCTTCAGGCGGCGTACGGGAGCATTTTCCTTTTGGTGGAGCAGATAACTGTATTCATGTTCGGCGTCGACTATGTGCTGCGCGTGCTCACGGCGCCGGAACTGTATCCCGGGGATACACCTGCCTGGGCCACGGCAAAATATTGCCTGTCCCTGTCCGGAATCGTAGATCTGCTCTCTTTTTTGCCCTACTATCTGCCTGTATTCTTCCCGTCAGGCGTCGCGGCATTCAGAATGTTCCGCGTGGTCAGGATCCTGAGGCTGTTTCGGATCAATGCGTATTATGATTCACTCAATGTCATCACGGAGGTCCTAAAGAGCAAGAAGCAGCAGCTTCTGTCCTCGGTATTTATCATCGCGACACTTATGCTCGGCTCAAGCCTGTGTATGTACAGCCTCGAGCACGAGGCGCAGCCGGATGTGTTTAAAAACGCGTTTTCCGGCATCTGGTGGTCCGCGTCGACACTGCTGACCGTGGGCTACGGCGACATCTATCCGATCACGCCGCTGGGCAAATTCTTCAGTATATGCATCACCTTCCTGGGCGTCGGAATGGTGGCGATCCCCACTGGTATCATAAGCGCAGGATTCGTCGAGCAGTACACGCAGTTTAAACTGTTGGGAGACGGCAGAAGGGACGACACGCTCAACTTTCTCAGCATTCAGCTGACGAGCGGGGATTCCTGGGACGGAAAGAAGATCCGGGATCTGGGACTTCCCTCAGGCATGATCATCGCGATCGTCAGAAGAGAGCACGAGGCGATCGTACCCTATGGAGACCTGATGCTCTTTGCAGGCGATACGATTGTTCTCGGAGCGGAACCGCTCCCCGGCGCCGACAACGTGGAACTCAAGGAACTGGCTATTACAGAAGACCACAAGTGGAAGGACAAGGCGATCCGGGATCTGGATATCTCCCGGCAGGCTTTCATCGTTATGGTCAAGCGGGATGAAAAAAAGATCGTCCCCCGCGGCTCAACAGTCCTCGAGGAGGGCGACCTCGTGTTCATGTATAAGAAAGTGTGACGCAAAGGACCTTATCAATATCGTTTCAGATACAATAAAATGCAGGCGGAGGACCGCCTGCATTTTCATATTTCCCGAAAGCAGGATCAAGGGATCGCCTCACACCGCCGCGATCAGGATCAGCAGCTCAGCGCTCTTTTCCATCTCCTGAACGGATGCGTATTCGAAGCGTCCGTGGAAGTTGTAGCCGCCGTTGCACAGGTTGGGGCAGGGAATGCCCATATAGGTGAGTCTTGCGCCGTCGGTGCCGCCGCGGATGGGGCGGGTGATGGGCTCGATACCGAGCTTCCGCATGGCCTCCTCCGCGCGGGTGATCAGGTGCATGTGATCCTTGAGAGGAATGGCCATGTTGTAATACTGGTCGCGTATCGTGATCTTGAGAATATCTCTGCCGGCAAAGGACTTGTACTTGGCGTTGATGAACTTGGCCGTGTCGGTCATATACTCTTTCCTGGCCTGGAACTTGTCATAGTCGTGGTCGCGTATGATGTACTTGAGGACCGCGTGGTCCACGCGTCCATCCATGCTGCCGAGATGATAGAAGCCCTCGTACCCTTCAGTGTGCTCCGGGCGTTCGGAAGCCGGGAGCATCGCGTTAAACTCCATACCGACCAAAACAGCGCTGAGCATCGCGTTTTTGGCATCGCCGGTGTGGATACTCCTGCCCGTGATCTCCACGCGCGCTGAGGCCGCGTTGAAACACTCATATTCGATCTCACCGAGTTTGCCGCCGTCGACGGTATATGCTTCCCGCGCGCCGAACAGCTCCGTATTAAAGTGGTCGACTCCGGCGCCGATCTCCTCGTCCGGCGTAAAGGCGACGCAGATAGTCCTGTGCGGGAGTTCCGGGTGCGAGGTGTAATAGGCGAGCAGGTTCATGATCTCCGCGACGCCTGCTTTGTCATCGGCGCCGAGCAGGGTCTTGCCGTCAGTGACGATCAGATCTTCGCCGATGTGGTTCTGCAGTTCCGGAAAAGCTTCGTGGCGCATCACGATGGATTCGCTGCCTGCGTGGCCTTTGAAGAGCAGAATGCTGTGGCCCTGGTAATTCTCTTCGATCCTGGGATGGACATTCGCGCCGCTCGCCGCCGGTGAAGTGTCCATGTGCGCGATAAAGCCGATGGCGGGCTCTTCGCCGGGCAGTTTGGCGTAGACATAGCAGTTCTTGCGGTCATAGTGCGTCTCAACGCCCATTTCATGCAGTTCTTTGTGAAGAAGCTTTGCCAGGTCATGCTGCTTGGCGGTGGAAGGCTGGGTGCCGGTGTCTTCAGCTGACTGCGTGTCTATTTTGACATATCTGAAAAATCTGTCGATCAGATCCTGATTCTTGATCATTTAGGTGCCTCCTCATGATAATTGTATTTCTTTGTGTTTCTATGATAGCACTCGGGCGCCGGTCAGTGTTATACTAGATGTCACGATTGTAAAAGAAAGAGGAAATCCCATGACATATAACTTTTTTGCCACGCTGTCGAGAATGAAATACATCGAGCGCTGGGCGCTGATGAGAAATGCGCGCGAGGAGACGCTGAGCGAGCACACGCTGGACGTCGCGATGATCGCGCATGCGCTGTGCGTGATCGGGAACAA
>ODAI012972903.1_pt1 | contig 12203 bp, 13 predicted proteins | sample 1539321 | NCBI WGS metagenome assembly ODAI01 (sample SAMN02144231, study PRJEB22623) | gut metagenome | biome: sheep rumen | host: Ovis aries | place: New Zealand
TTCCCGCTTCTGCTTCTCGGCTTTCTCAGTGACAAAGGTGGGGGAAGTAAAAATAAAACGAAATTCATCCACACTTTCCAACTGCTTTTGCAGCTCGTGCTAGCCGTACATCGAAAAACAGGCCGCCGCAACCGAAACCTGCATCCCTTGCCGGATTCTTCTGGCCAGATCGTCGCGGACGATTTCTGTCACATTGTCAAACAGCTTCATGTCTCGCTCCCTTTGGCCGGCCAGTTATTCCCTTACCAGTCGTTATCCATAAGGGCGGATAAGCCCTCGGCTTCCTCCACCCATGAGCTATCATACTTAGCGACGCCAAGTGCCGCGCCGCATGAGGGGCACTTCTTATACGGCCTGTCGCTTCCGGCGCCACATGCGGGACAGATATATTCATCGGCGCGAAAAAGATGTGTTTTGTGTGTCCAGTGCTCTGTTTTCATGCCTTTTATCGCCTCCGTTGTCAGGAAAAACACATTATTGTATATTATATCATTTTCAAAGCATCATAACAAGCAAAGATTACCGCCTGGTCTGAAGTCTTCTGGGCAAAAAATGAAAAAACCGCCATGTGTAAAACAGCAACAAATGCGCAAGCTATAAGCGAGGTGATGATACAATGAGTCCCAAAGAATTGCTCTATGTCGAAGACGCGCTCGGCCACGCCCAGTTTATGGAGATCCAGTGCCGCGAGGCCGTCAGCCAGCTGCAGGACCCCGCGCTCAAGGAGCAGGCCCAGACGCTGGTGCGCAACAACCACCGCCTGTTCCAGCAGTTTTACAACTTGGTTTAAGGAGGCAGCCCGATGACTGACAAGGAAATCATGGAGAACATTCTCCTCACGACGAAGGGCGTGTGCGATCTCTATCTGCACGGCACGATCGAGTCGGCGACGCCCGAGGTGCACCAGGTCTTCTCCGGCGCGCTCAACGAGGCGCTGGGCATGCAGGACTGCGTCTACAAGCAGATGCAGAGCCGCGGCTGGTACGCCGTCGAGCAGTCCGAGCCGCAGAAGATCCAGCAGGTCAAGCAGAAGTATTCCGTCAACGCGTAATACTCTCTTCCCGCAGTCCCCGGCTCTCCCCGCGCGCAGGCGTCGGGAGAGCCGGGCTTTTCTTTATTAAGCTTTTTCATGCGCAATATCCGTGTTATATAAAAATCCCGTTGTAATACGGTATTGAATTTCGGCCTGAAACAGTGTAGAATCAGTCAAAAACATAAAGGGGTACACCTATATGAACAGAATCATCTGCGGTGCGGCGGCCGCTTTTACGCTGCTGGCCGCTCTGACAGCGAACCGCGCTTCTGCCGCCGAGGTCGGAGATCCGGTCAAAACCGGGATCATCGGTGCGATGGACGAAGAGGTTGCCTCCCTGCAGGAGGCGATGACCGACGCCTCTGTCCAAACCGTCGCCGGCATGGAATTTCACGAGGGGAAGCTGGACGGACGGGACGTCGTCGTTGTCCGCTGCAGTGTCGGCAAGGTCAACGCCGCCGCCTGCGCGCAGATCCTGATCGACCGCTTTGACGTCGATCAGATCATCAACACCGGCGTGGCCGGTTCGCTGGACGCCGAGATTGATATCGGCGACGTCGTCATATCCACCGACGCCGTGCAGCACGATATGGACGCCTCGGCCCTGGGCTTTGCCCGCGGGGAGATCCCCTACAGCAGCGTATCGGTATTCCCTGCCGACGAAGGCATGCGCCATCGCGCCCTGGCGGCAGTCGCGGCCGCGGCACCGGATATCCGCGCCTTTGAAGGCCGCGTCTGCAGCGGCGATCAGTTCATCGCCTCCCGCGCGCAGAAGGAGGATATCATCTCCACCCTCGGCGGTCTGTGCTGCGAGATGGAGGGGGCCGCGATCGCCCAGGTCTGCTGCCTGAACGAGACGCCCTTTGTGATCATCCGCGCGATCTCCGACAAGGCCGACGACTCCGAGGAGATGTCCTATATCGAATTTGTGCACGCCGCTGCCGAGCGCTGCGCCGCCATCACGCGCTATATGATCGCCCACTGAAAAACAGCCGCTTTCTGCGGCTGTTTTTCAGTGTATTCAGGATTGAAACTCCCGGCGAAACAATGTATAATGCAAGCCTAACGGCAGATAATCTGTCCACACAGAAAGGGGAACGACATGCAGAACAAATTTTGCAAAAAACCGCTCTATGAGGTCACGCGCACGCTGGCTCTTGTGGCCATGGGCGCCGTCAAGGCCGAGCTTGTGATCCGCAACGCCAGACTGGTCAACGTCTGTACCGCGGAGATTCAGGAGGGCATCGACGTCGCCATCGCCGAGGGGCGCATCGCCCTGGTCGGCGACGCTTCGCACTGCATCGGTGAAAACACCAAGGTGATCGACGCGGCGGGGCAGTATATCGCACCCGGCTTCATGGACGCGCACATCCATGTGGAATCCGCGATGATCAGCGTCGGGGAATATGCAAGGGCCGTCGTCCCCCGCGGCACGACCGGCATCTTCATGGACCCGCACGAGATCTGCAATGTCTGCGGCCCCGAGGGCGTGAAGCTGATGATCGAGGACGCCAAGCGCTCGCCGCTCAAGGCCATGTCCAACGCGCCGTCCTGTGTGCCGGCCGTCGCGGGCTTTGAGGATACCGGCTCGTTCATCGGCCCGGATGAGATCCGCGAGATGATGACCTGGGACGGCATCGTGGGTCTCGGCGAGATGATGAGCTTCCCCAACGTTCTCAGCGGCAACGAACAGATCCACGGCGAACTGGCCGAGACGCTGAAGGCCGACCAGGTCATCACGGGCCACTATTCCGTGCCCGACACGGGCGCCGGACTGAACGCCTATATTGCCTCTGGCGTGCGCTGCTGCCACGAATCCACCCGGGCCGAGGACGTGCTTGAAAAGATGCGGCACGGCATGTACGCGCTGATGCGCTACGGCAGTGCCTGGCACGATATGCCGGTCATTATCCGCGCGATCCTGGACAACAAAATCGACGACCGTTTCGCCTGCCTGATCTCCGACGACACCCACCCCGACACGCTGATCCAAGAAGGACACCTGGATCACATCGTGCGCTGCGCCATCCGCGAGGGTCTCGACCCGATCAAGGCCATCCAGTATGTCACGATCAATCCCGCCACCTGCTTCCGCATGGACCACGAGATGGGCAGCATCGCGCCGGGCAAATGCGCCGACATCGTGTTCTTTGACGATCTGAACGATATCCGTATCACCCGCACGATCATCGACGGTGACGTCGTGGCCGAGAACGGCCGCATGGTCACGGAGATCGGCAAGGCCGCCTTCCCGGACGCCGTCTGCCACACGATGCACGTCGGCGAGACGATCACGGCGGACAGCTTTAAAATCGCTGCGCCGCAGGGTGCAGACGGCACCGTGAAGGCGCGCGTGATCGAGATCATTCCCAACCGCGTCGGCAGCTTCGAGCGCATTGCTGAGCTGCCGGTCGTTGACGGCTGCGTCGAGGCCGATGCGAGCCAGGATATCATGAAGATGTGCGTCTTTGAGCGGCATCACGCCACAGGCACCAAGGGCGCCGGCTTTGTGAAGGGCTTCGGCTTCAAGAAGGGTGCCATGGCGCAGACCGTGGCGCACGACGCGCACAATCTGCTCGTCGCCGGAACCAACGACGCAGACATGGCGCTGGCCGCCAACACGCTGATCGCCTGCGGCGGCGGCATGTGTGCCGTCGCCGACGGCAAGGTGCTGGCGCTCGTTCCGCTGCCGATCGCAGGCCTGATGAGCGATCTGCCGGTCGAGGACGTTGCCGCGATGATCGAAAAGCTCAGCCGCGCCTGGCAGGATATGGGCTGCACGATGAACTCCCCTTACATGACGATGGCGCTCATTCCTCTGGCCTGCCTGCCGGAGCTGCGTCTGACGAACCGCGGCCTTGTGGACTGCCGGACCTTCTGCTTTGTGGATCTTTTCGTGGAATAAACCTGCTGCATAGATGAAAAACGGCTATACCGGTGTCAAACCGGTATAGCCGTTTCTTTTATTTGTTTTGCAGGTTGTTCACGATGCGATCGCAGAATTCCAGCAGCTTGCCCTTTTCTTCCTCGGTGAAGCCGGAGAAAGCCAGTTCTTCGGTGCGGAAGAAGCTCTCGACCGCGGTGTTTGCAAGGGTGCGGCCGCGCTCTGTCAGAAAAATGCAGCGGCTTTTTTTGTCCCCCTCGCGCTGGCGGCGCTCAATGATGCCCTGCTGCTCCATACGCTTGAGCAGGGCCGTGACCGTGCCGGGCTCGAGCAGGCAGGCCTGGGCGATCTCCTTCTGGCTGCGCCCCTCATGGGATCGCAGGAAGGCAAGCACCTTCGGCTGGCCGGTCGACAAGTCGGTCGACTCCAGATTTTTCATCAGCCGCCTGTGAAACAGCGCCTGCATGCGCATGAGTTGAAAGGAGAACTCCTGCGCGGTCATCCCTCGAAGCTCAGGATCTGCTGGGTCTTCAGGCCGGTCGCCGAGAAGGTTGCGAAGTCAAGCGTCGTGAGCGACGCAGCCTCGGGATACTTCTCCTGCACCGCCTTGAGGAGACTCTCCTGGAGGCCGGCGTCGACGAACTGGCGTGCATAGCCGGTGTCATAGACATTCAGGAACCAGGGCGAGGTCACGACATAGCGGGTCGGCACGATCTGGTAGAAGTTCATCGGAGAGTTGCAGAGATACTGATACAGCGCCTCGTCGTCCATCGCCGCAAGCTGGGCCGTGGTGTCCAGCGTCTCAAAATAGTAGTGTGCTTTGGCGACATAGACGGGGATCTCCTCCTCGCTCAGCTCCGCAAAGCGGATGGGCTTGTAGGTGCCGGTGATCTCCACGCCGTAGCTCATGAAGTAGCTGGGCAGTACGGGCGCCGCCTCGGAGCAGATGTCGCCGACACGGATCTGGCGGGTCCAGTACAGGTCGACCGAGGGGTTGACGTTCATGTTGTTGAGCTTGGCGGTGTTGGTCTCGCTCGAGCCGAAGAGCGTCATGTCCGCCGGGTCCAGCACATATTCCACGCTGCCGATCGTGGGGACATTGTTGTAGGAGGTCGCGATCTGATACATCTCGCGGTAATTGCCCTCAGCGCCCTTGAGATAGTCAAGGATCAGCTCTTTTTTGAGCTCGTCCGAGAGCTCGACGTCGCCGAAGTTGATGCCGCCGACGCCGGAAATCGTCGCGGAGGTGACCGCGTCAACGCCGGCTTCCATGTTGTACTCGCCGGCCTTGACATAGCCGTGGCCCCTGGCCCAGGCGTCCAGGTCAAGATCGGTGCCGAGGATCTGGAGATAGGCGTCCGCCGCCGCGGCCAGCACAGCGTTGCTGGTCATGGTAGCGCCGGAAACGCCGTCGACCTTGACCGAGTTCTGCTCCAGCATCGCGGCGGGAAGCTGCTCGAGCGCGGCGCCGCCGACCGGGCTGTCGGTCTTGTCCGACGCGGCCTTCACGTCGGTGATCACGCCGTCCTCGACCGTGAGCGTAACGGTCACGGTCTCGTCCAGGCCCTGGGCCGTCGCGCTCGCCGTCTGTGCGCCGTCGGCAAAGGCCGCGGGAACAAGGCTCAGGCTCAGGCAGAGTGCCAGCAGCACCGCAAGACTGATTTTCATTGTTTTCATTGGGAATCGTCCACCTTTCTGTGATATAGTTTGAATTGAAACTATATCAAGTATAGCATGCGTCCCCTGCGCTGTCAAGCTGTCCCAATGGCTCAGCTGTACAGATACCATTCTCCTTTCGGCGTGCCGGTAGTGCAGCCGAAGCCGCCGGGGATTTTATATACGACGTCAAGATTTTCGCGCGTGACGAGCATATCGAAGGGGTTGAGGCGCTCGTTGATCATCTGCAGCCAGGGCTCGAGATCGACAAAGGTATAGCTGAGCCCCGCCACGTCACATGGGATATTCGGCATGGTGGCAAAGCGGATATTCTCACTGTCGCACAGCAGCGCCTGGCGAAGAAAGAAGGCGATGTTGGCCGGGTACAGATCGGTCTCCATCCGCTCAAAGAACAGCACCGCAAGCTCCTTGAGCTGCGGCAGACCGCGCTGCAGCAGCTGCGTTGCCGCGGCTTTGAGAAAGCGCTGCTGTACCTCGACGCGGTCGAGATCGCCGTTTACATAGCCCGAGCGGTAGCGCACGACACCCATGGCCTGCTGCCCGTTCAGATGCTGCGGCCCGGCTTTCAGGTGGATGCTCAGCCCCTGCGTCGGATCGTCATAGTCCATATCGCAGGGCACGTCGAAATCGATCCCGCCGATCCGGTCCACAGCCTCGATAAACAGATCCATGTCGACGACGGCGTAACAGTCCACACCGAAGCCCAGCAGATTTTTCACCTGCTGCTTCAAGCCCTCGATGCCGACGCCGCCGGCGTTGACCGTACCGGTATAGACCGCGTTGAGCTTGCGGATGTTCCAGCCGATATTGACATAGGTATCCCGCGGCAGCGATACGATATCCAGTCGGTGGGCCATCGTATCCAGGCGCGCGACGAGCATCGTATCGGTGTTCCCGTTGCCGTCGTCATTGCCGACGAGCAGCAGCGTATACGAGCGCCGCTCCCGCGGCGCCGAGACGCTTGCTATCTCGGCCGTGGGCGCCGCGCTCGGCTCTTCAACAGCCGGCACGGCGATCCCCTCCTCTATGTTGAGCTCCGGGGCGCGCTCCCAGAGGAGATAGCTCCCGATCGCCGTGCCGAACAGCAATCCCAGCGCCAGCAGCACATAAACCGTACGGCGCAGCCAAGTTCCGTTTCTGTCCATGATCCGTCCTTTCCGGAGCCCTTCGGGTTCCCTTGTGTGCGGATAGTATTCCCGCGATAGGATGGATTCAAACAAACGGGCTATTCGTAAAAACGATTCAGTCCCCCACGATGGGAACTGAATCGTTTTTTACATAAGCTCTTTGTACATCGCCGGGGCGTTTGCTTTGTTGGCGGTCTCGTTGATCTCGGTGACCTCGACCTTCAGTGTGCGCTGGCCAAAGGCGATCTCGATCACGTCGCCGACCTTGACCTGATAGCTGGCCTTGACCTGCCGACCGTTGACGCTGACGCGCTCGCCGTCGCAGGCCTCGTTGGCCACGGTCCGCCGCTTGATGAGGCGCGAGACCTTCAGATATTTATCCAGGCGCATGGTAAAACCTCCTCTACGAAAAAACAGCCGCCTTCCGGCAGCTGTTTTTCTTTAAAATCGAATCTGTTATCGAAATGCAGATGCTGTCCGATTACTTGTTGACAGCGTCCTTGAGAGCCTTGCCGGCCTTGAAGGAAGCGGCGCGGGAAGCAGCGATCTCGATGGTCTCCTTGGTGCGGGGATTCAGACCGGTGCGGGCGGGACGATCCTTGGTCTCGAAGGTGCCGAAGCCAACCAGGGCAACCTTGTCACCGTCGGCGAGAGCAGCGGTAATGGATTCGAAAACAGCAGCAACAGCCTTCTCGCTGTCTTTCTTGGTCATGCCGGTCTTTTCAGCAACAGCGGCAACCAGTTCGATCTTGTTCATATTCAATATCCTCCTTAAATCTGGCTCTGCGGCCAATCCGATAAATCCCGCCAGGAACCTGTGCAGGACATCGTTTGTCAATCTCTGCCGTTTTTGGGCAGCGGATAAACTCTATCATATTTTGTGCGAAGAATCAAGCCCTAATTCGTATTTGCCGGGAAAAAATCAGAAAAATGCCCAAGTTTATCTCATTCGCAGCAGTTTTGCAAGCTTTCCGCCGCCGGGGATCATGGCCATATCCTCTCTGGTGATGCAGCGGCTGAGGATCGCTGTCACGCCGTAGACAGCGACCGCCGCCACCATCGCGACAGCCATGGCGATCGCCATGTGCAGCCAGCCGTGTCCGAGCAGCCGCTCCAGCAGCGTGAACAGTCCCCAGGCCGTCACGCCCATCGCGGCCGAGCACAGCAGCGGACGGCCCACCATGGCGCCGAGGCGCGGCGCTTTCTCAAGCGTATGGCACATAAAGGCATAGTTCATGGCCGCCATGACGAAATAACTCAGCAGCGTGCCGATCGGCGCGCCGTAGATGTTGATATCGCGCCGGGCGACGAGGAAATAGTTGACCGCGACCTTGACGACACCGCCGCAGATCATGGCGATCATCGGCAGCTTTTCCTGTCCGCTCGCCTGCAGCACGGCGGATTCCATCAGCACCAGGCAGACAAAGATGGACGCGATGCCCATCATCGCGAGCAGCGCAGGCCCGGCCGGATGGCTGCCGGGGTAGATCGTGGACATGATGGGCCGCGCCAATACGGCGAGCCCGACGCCCATCGGCATGGCGAGGGCCGAGGCAATGCGCATCGAGTCCTCGGAAATTTTGGTGGCTTCCCTGTTCTCGTGCCGCGCAAGCGCGCCGGAGACCGCCGGCACGACCGAGATCGTCAGCGGCGTGATGAAGGCCGCCGGCATATTAAATAGTGTCTGCGCCTTGCCGTAGACGCCGTAGAGCACCTTGGCCTCTTCAAAGGGGAAATGCGCCGCCGACTGCAGCCGCCCCATGCACAGCCCCGAATCGACCAGATTCAGAAGGCTCATGACGCTGCTGCCGAGCGCGATCGGGATGCCGATCTTGAGGAAGCGCTTCAAGATGCTGCCGTAGCTGTCCGGCGTGTCGATCGGCTGCGGATCGTCCCGATAGTTCCGGGCCTTATAGGCCGCCATATAGATCAGCGCCGCCAGCGATCCCGTGGTGACGCCGAAGATCGCACCGGCTGAGCCGACCGGCTTGCCGCGCCCGGCACGGACCAGCACACCGGCCAGTACCAGCCCGACGACGACCTTCACAAGCACCTCGAGCACCTGGCCGACCGTGGTGGGGATCATGTTGTCGTGGCCCTGGCAGTAGCCGCGATAGGCCGACACCAGGCAGACCAGCAGCACCGAGGGCGACATGACGCGGATGCTCAGCGCGGCGTCGGGGTTGTGCAGAATGCCGCCCGCGATCTGCCGCGGGAAGAGCAGCATAATGAGCGAGCAGACAAGACCCACGACAAACAGCGTCCACCAGGCCACCGAAAAGGTGCGCTGCACCTCGGCCTGACGGTGCTGGGAGCGCGCCTCGGCGATCATGCGTGAGAGCGCGATCGGCAGTCCCGCCGTCGCCAGCGTCAGAAACACGTTGTAGACGTTGTAGGTGGCGAGGAACATCGAATAGCCGTCGTCACCGATGATGTTGCCGATCGGCACCTTGTAGATGAAGCCGAGGATCTTCATGATGACGACGCCGACCGTCAATATGGCCGCGCCGAACATATAATTCTGGCCCTTGCTCTTGTCCATAAAAGCCTCCGAAATGGGTATTCCGCTGATAGTATATGCGCTGTTGTTGAAATAATCAAAGGTGGCTGGCTTCGTGCCGCAGCAGCCACAGCTTTCGCTCGATACCGGCGTCAAAGCCGGTCAGAGCGCCGTCCGCGCCGATCACGCGGTGACAGGGCAGGATCAGCAGGATCGGGTTGTGCGCCACGGCGCCGCCGACCGGGTGCGCTGCCGAGCCGATCGCGCGTGCGATCTCGCCGTAGCTTGCCGTCTTGCCCCAAGGGATTTCCGCCATGCGCCGCCAGACGCGGTGCCGGAATTCACTGCCCGCCGGCGCGAGCGCCGGCCGAAAATCCGGCTGTCGGCCGGAAAAATAGATCTCCAGCCAGAGCCGCGTTTCATCAAAGACCGCGCATTCGCGCTCGATCGCGTCCGGCGACAGTCCCGCGGCAAAGTTCTTCTGTCCGACAAACCACAGCCCCGTCAGGCTCTCACCGTCCGAAGCCATCAGCATCCCGCCGAGCGGCGTTTCTGCATGAGAAATGCAGTTCACACGTCCAGATTTTCGAGGATGTGGCGCGCAACATGGATGCCGCTGGCCGAGGCGTGGGACAGCGAGTGCGTCACGCCCGAGCAGTCGCCGATGACATAGAGGCCGCGGCTGGTCGTCTCGAGATTCTCGTCGATCTCGACTTCCATGTTGTAGAACTTGACCTCGACACCGTAGAGCAGCGTATCGTCGTTGGCTGTGCCGGGGGCAATCTTGTCCAGGGCATAGATCATCTCGATGATGCCGTCAAGGATGCGCTTGGGGATCACGAGACTCAGATCGCCGGGAGTCGCGGCCAGCGTCGGCGTCACGAAGCAGTCGGCAATGCGCTTCTCGGTGCTGCGGCGGCCGCGCACCAGATCGCCGAAGCGCTGCACGATGACGCCGCCGCCGAGCATATTGCTCAACCGCGCGATGCTCTCGCCATAGCCGTTGGAGTCCTTGAAGGGCTCGGAGAAGTGTTTCGAGACCAGCAGAGCGAAGTTGGTGTTTTCGGTGTGCTTGGTCTTGTCCTCGTAGCTGTGGCCGTTGACCGTGACGATGCCGTTGGTGTTTTCGTTGACGACGACGCCGTGCGGGTTCATGCAGAAGGTGCGCACAAGGTCCTCGAATTTTTCGGTGCGGTATACGATCTTGCTCTCATAGAGCTTGTCGGTCAGCGGTGTCCAGATGTCGGCCGGGAGCTCGACGCGCACGCCGATATCGACGCGGTTGGAATGGGTCGTGATGCCCATATCGTTGCAGACCGACTCCATCCATTTGCTGCCGCTGCGGCCGACCGAGACGATGCATTTCTTCGCCGTCAGCCGCTCGCCGCCGACCGTGAGGGCATAGCCGCCCTCGATGCGCTCGACGCGCTCGACCGCGCTGTTAAAGCGGAAATCGACCTTTTCTTTCAGCTCGTTATAGATGTTCTCAAGCACGACATAGTTTATGTCGGTGCCGAGGTGGCGGACCTGCGCGTCCAGCAGGTGCAGGCCGTTCTCGAGGCACACCCGCTTGATCTGGCTGTTGGCCGTGGAATAGAGCTTGGTCCCCTCGCCGCCGTGGCTCATGTTGATCTCATCGACGTACTGCATGAGCTCGATGGCGTGCTGCTTGCCGACGTGCTCGTAGAGCGTGCCGCCGAACTGGTTGGTGATGTTGTACTTGCCGTCGGAAAAGGCGCCAGCGCCGCCGAAGCCGCTCATGATGCTGCACACCGGGCAGCGGATGCAGGACTTCACCTTTTTGCCGTCGATCGGGCATTTCCGTTTCGAGAGCTCGCGCCCGAGCTCCACCACGCCGATCTTCAGTCCCCTGTCGGCCTTGGCAAGCTCATAGGCCGAAAAAATGCCGCCGGGGCCGGCGCCGATAATCAGAATATCATAATCCATGGTGTATTCCTCCTAAATATCAAACGAAAAAGCCCCCGTGAGCCGTTGCGGAAGGCTCCCCGGGGACAAAACGTATTTTATATCCTTGACTAACTTTATCATAGGGCTCTTGCGTTGTCAAGTGAACTTTTTGTGCTGTGCGGGCACGTCTGCGGTGTTTTCCTTGCCTGTCTTCCATTATTTGCTTGCACTTTGCCGGCGAAGCCTGTACAATATACAAAAACAATCAAAGCGTCAGACAGGAGAGACTATGGGAAACGAACTGCTATCCGGCGACGAAATGCTGGCCGCCGCCATCGCCTTTGCCGCGCAGAGGCACTGCCGCCAGATCCGCAAGGGAAGCGCGGGGGGCGGTCTGCCCGGCATCCCCTACATTGTCCATCCGATGGAGGTCGCCGCGATCGTCGCCACGATGACACAGGACCGCGACGTGCTGGCCGCCGCCGTACTGCACGATGTGATCGAGGACAGCGGCGTGACGCGCGAAGAGCTGGAGGATTGCTTCAACGCCCACGTGGCCGCGCTGGTATGCGCCGAGAGCGAGGACAAGCACAGCGATCGGCCCAAAGCGGACACCTGGTTTATGCGCAAATATGCAACGCTGCGCCATCTGCAAAGCCCCGGCGCTACACGCGAGGAGAAGATCGTGTGTCTGGGCGACAAGCTTTCGAACCTGCGTGCCACGGCGCGCGACTGCAAGCTGCTGGGCACGCCCTACTGGGACCGCTTCAACCAGAAGGACCCCCGCGCCATCAAGTGGTACTACGTCGGCGTGGGCAGGGCGCTGGCGGATCTGTCCGACTATGACGCATACAGGGAATATTGCGAGCTGCTCGCGCGCACCTTTGCGGGCTATGAGGATCTCATGCCAGAGGAGCTGGCCGCCTTTCTTCCTATAACTTTGTCTCCACGTCCGCCAGCGGCGGACGTAAGCGGGCAATAGCCCGCAACTGACGCACAACGTGCGTCAGTTGGAGACGACGTTGCAACGGTATCCCCGAAAAACACAGATTATTCTGTGTTTTTCCTGCGAAA
>ODAI014808797.1_pt1 | contig 12203 bp, 12 predicted proteins | sample 1539321 | NCBI WGS metagenome assembly ODAI01 (sample SAMN02144231, study PRJEB22623) | gut metagenome | biome: sheep rumen | host: Ovis aries | place: New Zealand
ACCTTCGAGGAGGGCGTCGACAGCTACGTGCCCTATGCCGGCCCGCTCAAGGACAACGTGGCCGTCACGTTGGCCAAGGTCAAGTCGACCATGTGCAACTGCGGCGCCATCACCATTCCCGAGCTGCAAAAGAAGGCCAAGCTGACCGTCGTCTCGTCCACGAGCATCGTCGAGGGCGGCGCCCACGACGTGCTGCTCAAGGACAAGACGCCCTACGTTAGCAACGCCGCCATCAGCCACTAGGTTGCTTGTCTACAGGAGGCGGGGCCGCCTTCCTGTTCAACGGAGAGCAAGCGGAGTCGGGGAATTGCCCCCGACTCCGCTTTTAAGGCTACAATAACGACATGCGAATTATGGCTCTCGACATAGGCGAGAAGCGTGTCGGGATCGCGGTGTGCGATCCCGGCGAGCGCGTCGCATCCCCCGTTTGCGTGCTTCCCGCGGACGAGGTGCGCGCCCATGCGCGTTCGTTTAGGGTCTTGCTGGAAGACTGGGAACCCGAGTTGCTTTTGTGCGGCATCCCCCTCACGCTGGCCGGCGAGGAGGGGCCGCAGGCGCAACGGATTCGCGCTTTTGCGTCCCATGTGGGGCAATCGACGGGCATTCCCGTTGAATTCGCAGATGAAAGGCTTAGCTCGGCAGAAGCCAAACGGAGTTTGCGTGAAAAGGGGCTCACAGAAAAAGGCATGCGGGGCAAAGTCGATATGATAGCCGCAAGCCTCTTCCTGCAAGCATGGCTCGATGGGCGCGCTAACTCCGCCCTTACAGAATGATGAGGACTCACATGCCACGGCGTAGACAGATCACCTATTCCCAACATCCGAACCATGCCGCGCGCTCGGCTCATGCCAAGGGCGAGAAGGCGTTCCGGACGTACGATACGAGCTACATCCGCCCGAAGCGGAATCCCGCATTCGCGATTGCCGGCATAGTCGTGCTCGTCGTCGCCATAATCGCCATCGTGTTCGGCGTCATGAGCTTCATGCGCGGATGCGGTGCCTCGCACATGATTCCGGAAGGGCAGGAAGTCCAGATCACCGTCGTGGAAGGCGAGGGCGCGAAATCCGTGGCGAAAACGCTCGCCGACGAAGGGGTCATCGCGAGCGCCAACGAGTTCACCGACCGCTTCAACGCGCTCGGTTCCGATGCGATCATCCAGCCCGGCACGTACACGCTCGTGGGCGGCCAATCGGTCGACGAGATCATCCAGGTCCTCCAGACCCCCGTCGCCGCGAACACGTTCACGGTACCCGAGGGGCTGACGCTCGCCCAAACGGCGCAGGTCGTGTCCGATGCGACGCACGGACGCATCAGCGTCGACGACTTCATGGCCGCTGCGAGCAACGTGGCCGCCTATGCCGATTCGTACGGCTTCCTCGCAAGTGACGACGGCGGGTCCCTCGAAGGGTACTTGTTCCCCAAGACGTACCCGTTCGACGACGACTCCACGGCGGATTCCATCATCCGCATGATGCTCGACCAGTTCGGTTCCGAGACGGCTTCGCTCGATATGTCATACGCCACCTCCCGCGGGCTTTCGCTCTACGATGTCGTGAAGATGGCGTCGATCGTCGAGAAGGAGGCGGACGCCAAGAACCGCAGCACGGTTGCCTCGGTCTTCTACAACAGGCTCGAATCCGGCATGCGCCTGCAGTCCGACGCGACGGTCGCCTACTTCGTGGGCCACGACCCGACGCCCGAGGACGTCGAGACGTACAGCGACTACAACACGTATCTGATCGACGGCCTCACGCCGACGCCCATCAACTCGCCGAGCCTCGAATGCCTGCAGGCCGTGTGCTCGCCCGAGGAGACGCCTTACCTGTACTTCTATTTCGAGGACGACGGCAACGGCGGCATGAGCTACTACTTCAGCGAGACGTACGAAGAGCACCAGTCGACGTACGAGTAATCGCATGGCGGCGAAGCAGCTGTACGTCCTGGGGCATCCGGTAGCGCACTCGAAGTCGCCCGCCATGCACGAGGCCGCGTACCGAGCGCTCGGCCTGGACTGGCGCTATGGGCTCGTGGATTGCGAAACCGAGGCCGATGCGTGGGAGTTTCTCATGCGATCGGACTGGCTCGCGCTCAACGTCACCATGCCGTGGAAAGGCTTGGCGATCCAATCGTGCCAGGCGGCAAGCGCGGCGGCGCGGATTGCGCGTGGCGCCAACGTGCTCGTGCGCCATGACGGGCGGGTTTTCGCGGACAACACCGACGGCAGGGGCTGTGCAAGGTACCTGCTTTACGGGGGCGTCGCGATCGAAGGCGCTGCGGCCGTCGTGTGCGGAACGGGCCCGACGTCGCTCTCGATTGCCCATGCGCTGCTCGAGGCCGGCGCGGAAAGCGTCGTGCTCGCAGGGCGCGATGAGACGCGTTGCCGGGCTGTCGTCGACGAATACGGGGAACGGCTCGCGTCCGCGGCCGCGACTCCCGGAAGCGCGGTTGCCGATATGCTCGGCGCGCCGTCGGGTCGAATGCCCGAAGTTGGATCGCGCGTGAGCGGCCTTTGCTACGAGAGAGCGCATGACGCCCTGTCGCGCGCCGACGTGATCGTCGACGCCACGCCGCTCGGCATGAAGCCGGGCGATCCGGCCCCATTCGACACGGCTGCATTGCGTGCCGGCCAGGTCGTCGTGGACGTCGTGTACGGCCATGGCGAGACGAGGCTTTTGGCGGATGCGAGGGCTGCGGGATGCCGGGCGTTCGACGGGCGCGGCATGCTCGTGGCGCAGGCGGTCGAGACGGTGGTCGACATCGCGCGCTTGACCGGCGCCTTCGCCGAGCCCGATCGACGCGTGCTGTTCGACGTCATGGCCAAGGCCGCCGGTTTCGAGCTGTGAGTCGCATTCGCGTGTCGCGCGCGTGCGGTTGCCGGAGGTACGCTACAATCAATCGGAGTTGAAAGTTCAAAAAGGGCGAGAGGTGAGGGCGATGCGCTATATGACTGCCGGCGAGAGCCACGGGCCCGAGCTGACGGCGATTGTCGACGGCGTCCCAGCCGGTTTGCGGGTTTCGGAGGAGAGCATCAACGCCGATCTGGCCCGCAGGCAAGTGGGCTATGGACGGGGCGAACGCCAGGCCATCGAGGACGACACCGTGCGCATCACTTCGGGCGTGCGGTTCGGGCGCACCCTCGGGACCCCGATCTCGCTCGTGATCGAAAACCGCGATTGGCAGAACTGGGGAGAGCGCATGGCCGTGTTCGGCGATGCGCCCGTCGGCCTGCAGAGGGAGACGACGCCCCGGCCGGGGCACGCCGACTTGGTCGGCGTGCTGAAGATCGACTCGAACGACTGCCGCGACGTCCTCGAGAGGGCGAGCGCCCGCGAGACGGCCGCGCGCGTGGCGGCTGCGGGAATCGCCCGCGAGTTCTTGGCCGATTTGGGCGTGGAGATCTTCTCGTACGTGACCTCGATCGGCCAGGCGAAATGGAACGAGCGCTATCCCATGCGCTCGGCGCCCGACTACAAGCCACTCGAAATCGAGATATCCGACGTCCGCTGTCCCAACGAGGCCGCGGCCGACGCGATGCGCGCGGAAATCGACAAGGCGATCGAGGCGGGCGAGAGCCTCGGCGGCACGTTCCGCGTCGTGGCGCGCGGCCTCTTGCCCGGCGTGGGCGGCTACGCGACGCGCGAGGAGCGGCTCACGTCGCGGATCGGCGGCGCCCTCTTCTCCATTCCCGCCATCAAGGGCGTCGAGTTCGGCTTGGGGTTCGAGGCGGCGCGGCTTCCCGGTTCGCTCGTGCACGACGAGATCATCCTCCGACAGGATATCGGCTTCGCGCGCGCAAGCAACAACGCCGGCGGGCTCGAAGGGGGCATGACCACGGGGATGCCGCTCATCGTCTCATGCGCGATGAAGCCCATTCCCACGTTGACGACGCCTCTGCAAACGGTCGACCTCGACACGCTCGAACCTGCGCTTGCCTCGAAGGAGCGTGCTGACGTGTGCGCCGTTCCCGCATGCGCCGTCGTCGCAGAGGCCGAAGTCGCGTTCGCGCTTGCCGATGCGTACCTCGAGAAGTTCGGCCACGAGAACATGGCCGACATCAGGGCGGCGGTCGCGTCGTACAAACAACGCCTGAAGACGGTCGCGCGATGAGCGACGGCCGCTCCATCCAAGTTCACGATTTCAGGGACCCGTCCCGATCGGGACGCGCTCCCGGGCGCGTTCTGGCGCAGACGGTGTTCCTCGTCGGCTTCATGGGGGCGGGCAAGACGTCCGTCGCCCGCAAGCTCGCGCGCAACGCGGGCGCGGCTTCGGTCGACATGGACACGTTCATCGAGCGACGTTGCGATATGAAGGTGAGGGAATTGTTCGCGGAAATGGGCGAAGGCGCGTTCCGCGAAATTGAAACCGAGGTCTTGCGGGAGTTCGCCGAAGGAGAGCCGCTTATCGTGTCGTGCGGTGGCGGCGTGGTCCTTTCGCCCGCGAACCGCGAAATCCTGAAACGGGGCGGTTACGTCGTCTACCTCAAAGTGACGGCGGCGGAGGCCGCCAGCCGCATATCGAACCTTTCGGCGCGCCCGCTGTTCGGCGACCTCGAGCAGGCCCAGCGCGTCATCGACGAGCGCTTGCCCCTGTACGAGGAAGTCGCGGACCTCGCGATCGACACGGCCGGTCGGGGCACGGGGGCCATCGCCCGGGAACTGCTCTACCGCCTGGACGACGCGGGCGTGCTCGTTCGGCCTGATAAAGGGAGGCTTTAGCCCATGGCTACGAGAATCGATGTAAACCTGCCGGGCGAGTGCGCGTACTCGGTGCGAATCGGCGCGGGCATCTTGGCGTCGCTGGGGCGCAATCTGCGCGGAATGGACCGATTCGCGCAGGTGCGCGACGTGCTGGTTATCACGGACGACAACGTCGGGCCGCTCTACCTCGGCAAGGTGCGCGCGTCGTTGGCCGATGCGGGCTTCAAAGCCGCCGACATCGCCGTTCCTGCGGGCGAACGCTCGAAATCGCTTGACGTCGCGGGCGAGATATGGTCCGCAATGGCGCAGATGGTGCTCGGGCGCGACTGCCTGGTCGTCGCCTTGGGCGGCGGCGTGGTGGGTGACCTTGCGGGATTCGTCGCCTCCGCGTACATGCGCGGCGTTCCGGTCGTGCACGTTCCGACGACGTTGCTTTCCATGGTCGACTCGTCGGTTGGCGGGAAGACGGCGGTCGACCTTCCCGAGGGCAAGAACCTCGTCGGGACGTTTCACCAGCCCTCGTTCGTCTGCGCCGACACCGATGTCCTCGACACGCTGCCCGAACGGGAATGGCGCTGCGGGTGCGGCGAAATCGCGAAGTCGGCCGTCATCGACTCCGACGAATTCTTCTTCTGGCTGATGGACGGCGCCGCGTCTCTCGCGGCGCGCGATGCAGGCGTGACGGCGGAGGCGATCGCCCGTTGCGTCGTCTTCAAGGCGGGCGTCGTCGCCCAGGACGTAACCGAGACCGCCGGAGTGCGCGAATGCCTCAACTACGGCCATACGCTCGGGCATGCCATCGAGGCCTGTACGGGCTACGGCGCGTTTTCGCATGGGGAATGCGTGGCAGAGGGCATGCGGTTCGCCGCGCGCCTTGCCGCGGACGCAGCGTCCGGAATGGACGGCGGATCGCTCGACGCGTTCGCGGCGGCACAGGACGAGCTGCTCGCGGCGCTCGGGTTGCCCAAGCTGGCGCACGGGGTCGACGCCGGGCGGCTCATGGACGCCATGCGGCGCGACAAGAAGGCGCGCGGAGGCCGGCTCCGCTTCGTGCTCGCGAACGACGTGGCACGATGGGAGGTCGTGCACGTGCCCGACGAAGTCGTCGCAAGGAAGCTCAAAGAGCATTTGGCCTAGGCATCTGGCCTAGAGCACTTTGTTTAAAACGTTTGGCCGGCAAGTAACGGACGCGTCCGACTCGGACGGATGATGTGAGGAGTGCACGATGACGACACCGACGATCCTGGTGATCAACGGACCGAATCTCGACATGCTCGGGACCCGGGAGCCCGGCATTTACGGCAAGGGCACGTTGCGCATGCTGGAGCAGGCCGTTCGCAACCATGCGTTGGCGCGCGGCGTGCAGGTCGATTTCTTCCAGTCGAACAACGAGGGCGACCTCATCGAGGAGATACACGATGCGATGGGCCGGTACGACGGCGTCGTCTACAATCCCGGCGCCCATACCCATTATTCGTACGCGCTCAGGGACGCGGTCGCCTGCATCGACGTGCCCGTTGTCGAGGTGCATCTCTCCGACGTCGCCGCGCGCGAGGCGTTCAGGCGCGTGTCCGTCATCGCGCCCGTGTGCGTGGCGCAGGTAAAAGGGCTCGGCGTCGACGGCTATTGCAAGGCCATCGACCTGCTTTGCGACAACGACTCGTTCGAGCGGCTGGGCGAAGGATACGAGCTGCGCTACCCGGCCGATGAACAGGTGATCGTCGGCGAAGAGGGGGAGGATGTCCGCCTCGACGCGCGAGCGGCGTCGGCGCAGCGGCTCGGCAGCGTGAGGGACGCGTTCGCCGCGGCGGGCCTTGACGCGATCGTCGTGCGGGACACGTCCAACATCCGCTGGATCACCGCCTTCGACGGCGTTTTCGACGACGAGCGGGCGCATGCCCTGCTCGTGACGGCCGACAAGGCTGTCATCCACAGCGATTCCCGCTATTCGAACGCACTGAGGAACGCTTCGGCGCAAGCCGGCGGAGTCGTGCTGGTCGATGACGAACGCTGCTCGCATGCGCTGTTCGCGCAAAAGCAGCTCGAGGCGGGCGGGTGCGCGTTTTCCGGCGCCCTCGGCTTCGAGGACTCGATAACGTACGCCGAGTACGTACGCATGGCCGAGCTGTTCGGGGCCGAATCGCTTGCGGCGACGACGGACGTCGTCTTGGGCCTTCGCGCGGTCAAGGGACCTGGCGAGCTCGCGCGCCTGCGCGCCGCGCAAGCCATCACGGACGCGGCGTTCAGCCACATCGTCTCGATCATGAAACCGGGCATGGAAGAGCGCGAGGTCCAGATGGAGCTCGAGAACTTCATGATGAGGCACGGCGCCGACGAGCTGGCGTTCCGCTCGATCGTGGCGACGGGTCAAAACGGCGCCGACCCCCACGCGGTTCCCGGCGGCACGAAGCTGGAGGCGGGCCAATGCGTGGTCATGGACTTCGGCGCGAAGGCGCACGGCTACTGCTCCGACATGACGCGCATGGTGTTCATCGGCCAGCCGGATGCGGAACTGCGCCATGCCTACAAAGTACTGCGCGAGGCGAACGAGACGGTCGAGGCCATGTTGCGCCCGGGCGTCACCGGCAAGGAGGCGCACGAGCTCGCGGAGCGGGTTCTGGCAGACGGGGGATACGCCGGCAAGATGGGCCACGGACTCGGCCACGGCGTCGGCATCGACATTCACGAGATGCCGTCGCTCAGCACGCGCAACGAGGCGCCGCTCGTCGAGGGCAATGTCGTGACGGTCGAGCCGGGGATCTATCTGCCCGGCCGGTTCGGCATGCGCCTCGAGGATTGCGGCGTCGTGACGGCGGACGGCTACGAGGCGTTCTCGCGCCTCGGCCACGATATGGTCATCGTGTAGAGCGCGAGGTGCCGCGCCGTAGAGCGCAAGGTGCCGCGCGCCTGCGCTTTCCCCGCTCGGGGGCGTTGCAGTGGATGGATTGTGAGACACGTTCTCTCCATCCATCCTTCGAGGTGAATGTGTATAATCAAGCAGTTATGCAAACGAAACGAGAAGGGTTTATCTTATGGCAATAAGCACGGCGGACTTCAAGAATGGCATGTGCATTGAATACAACGGCAAGCTGTGGACGATCGTCGAGTTCCAGCATGTGAAGCCTGGCAAGGGCGGCGCTTTCGTCCGCACGAAGATGCGCGACGTCAAGACGGGGCGCGTTGTCGACAACACGTTCAATGCAGGCACGAAGTTCGACTCCGTGCGCATGGAGACCCGCAAGATGCAGTACCTGTACAACGATGGCGCGGACTTCAACTTCATGGATAACAACACGTACGAGCAGCTCGCCATCGCGGCGGACATCGTCGGCGACGTCGCCAAGTGGCTGAAGGAGAACGACGAGGTCACGCTTCAGTATGCGGGCGACGAGCTCATCGGCATCGAGCCGAAGATGTTCGTCGAGCTCGAGGTCACGGAGACCGAACCCGGCTTCAAGGGCGATACGGTTCAGGGCTCCACGAAGCCCGCGACGCTCGAGACGGGCGCCGTCGTGCAGGTTCCGATGTACATCGAGATCGGCGAGGTTCTGCAGATCGACACGCGTGACGGCCGTTTCGTCAAGCGTCTCTAGCCCGAACGGGGGATTTGCTATGGCTGATTTGAACATCGACGGCATGGCCGTCGCGCCGGGCGTCGTCGAAACCATCGTGTCGCTTGCCGCGCGCGATGTGGACGGCGTTGCGAGCGTCGGCCCGGCTGCTACGAACGGAATCTTCAACCTGATCGGCGGCGGGAAGCCGTCGACCCAGGGCATCGAGATCGATCTCGACGACGACGAAAAGCTCCACGTGGCCATTCGCATGGAGGTCGAGAGCGGGCGCGTGCTGCCCGATTTGGCCGCCAACGTCCGCCAGGCCGTAGCCGATGCCGTGAGCACCCAGGTCGGCCTCGAAGTAAGTTCCGTTGACATCTACATCGACGGTATTCAGTTCAACAACTAACGGGAGCACCATGTCTCGAAACGTTCATGCACGCACGGCTGCGCGCGCGTCTGCGCTCGCCCTGCTCTACTCGGGCGACATCACGGAATCCGATGCCGCGAGCATCGTCGAGGAGGGCGCGTATCCGGCCGACATAGATTTGCCCGAATATGCGGAGAGCCTCGTCGCCGGGGTCGTCGAGCACATGGCCGAGCTCGACGCGAAGCTCGCCTCGACGTCGGAGAACTGGGCGCTCGACCGCATGCCGGTCGTCGACCGCGCGATTCTGCGCCTCGCGGCATACGAGATGCTCTACGTAGATGACGTGCCCGTTTCGGTGGCGATCAACGAGGCCGTCGAGCTGGCGAAGGCGTATGGCGGGGAGGACGACTCCTCCCGTTTCGTCAACGGCGTGCTCGGGCGCATTGCCCGCTCGCTCGACGATGCCGCCGCGGCCGACAAGGCCGGCGGGGCGGATTCTCCCGAGCCGGATGCGGAAGGCGGCGAGCCTAGCGAGCCTGGCGAGCCTGCTGCGAGCGCCGGTTCCGACGCGGAGACCGAATCGCAGGCAGAGGTCCAGTAGCGCGATTCGCGTTTCCAGGCGGGTTTGAGAGGAGCTTCGATTGCGATGGGGACCGCAGGGCAAACCAATGGGTTCGATGCCATAAGAACACGGCTCGAGGAAATCGCCGACGCGGTAGGCAATGAAGAGATGCCGCTCGACGAGGCCCTCGATTTGTACGAAGAGGCGGTCGCCTTGGGCTTGCGTGCGACGGACATGCTCGAAGAGGGCATATCGGCCATCGACGCCCAATCGGACGAATCCGCGCAGGACGGCGAACCGGTCGAAGAAGAGGGCGCATAGCGCAAGCGGTGCATGATGTCCGGCATTCTCGAAAATATCCATTCGCCTGCCGACATGAAGGGGCTTGGCGATTCCGATCTCGCGATTCTCGCGCAGGAGATTCGTGACAAGATCGTCGAAACCGCTTCCGTGACCGGCGGCCACGTCGCGCCGTCCCTCGGCGCGGTCGACATAATCGTGGCCATGCATTCGCTCATCGACGCCCCGCGCGACAAGTTCGTGTTCGACGTCGGCCACCAGGCATATGCCCATAAGCTGTTGACGGGGCGCTACGACAGGTTCGACACGTTGCGCACGTTCGGCGGCATCTCCGGGTTCCCCCGCCCCGACGAAAGCCCTTACGACGCTCATCCGTCAGGCCATGCCTCCGATTCGCTGTCCGTGGCCCTCGGGCTTGCGAAGGCACGCGAATTGCGGGGGTCGGACGAGAAGATCGTCGCCTTGATAGGCGATGCGTCCCTGGCCGGTGGCATGGCGTTCGAGGCGCTTAACACCATAGGTCAACTGCAACTGCCGATCGTGATCGTGCTGAACGACAACGAGATGTCGATTTCGAAGAACGTCGGCGCGCTCGTGCGCCATCTCGGGGCGGTGCGCGCATCCGCGAGCTACCGCCAGGCGCGCGATACGTCGCAGGAAAGGCTCGAGGGCTCGTCGCTCGGCCGGGCGTTTGTTTCGTTCGGCCGCAACGCGAAGGAGTCGGTCAAGCATTTCTTCGTGCCCGATTCGATCATGTTCGAACAGCTCGGCATATTGTGCACTCCGCCCATCGACGGGCATAACATCACCGCGATGAGGGACATATTCGCAACTGCGCTCGCCGCCGACGGTCCGGTCATGGTGCACGTCGTCACGAAGAAGGGGCTCGGTTACAAGCCCGCCGAAGACGACCCGGTGCGTTTTCACGGCATAGGCCCGTTCGACCTGGAGACGGGTGCCTGCAAGAAGAAGGCAGCCGGCGCGCCGAGCTACACTGATGTGTTCGGGCGCGCGCTCGTGCGCGAGGCGCGGGCCGACGAGCGCATCGTGGCCATCACGGCGGCGATGCGCACGGGTACGGGCCTGATCGATTTCGCACGCGAGTTTCCCGATCGGTTCATAGACGTAGGAATCGCGGAGGAAAACGCCGTCGGCATGGCGACGGGCTTGGCGCTTGGCGGATGCAAGCCGGTCGTCGCGATCTACTCGACGTTCCTCCAAAGGGCGTTCGACCAGATGGCGATAGACGTTGCGCTCGCGAGCTGCAATGTCGTGTTCGCGATTGACCGCGCAGGGCTCGTGGGCGACGACGGCCCGACGCATCATGGCATGTACGATATCGCGTATTGCCGCATGATCCCGGGCATGCGCGTTCTCGCCCCCTCGGACGAGTCCGAGCTGGTGGCGGCGCTTCATACGGCGCTGCGGCTCGGAGGCCCGGTGGCGGTGCGTTACCCGCGCGGCGCGGGAAGGGGCGTGCCGATACCGGACGAGCCGCCCGTGCTCGAGGTGGGGAAGTCCCGGACGGTGCGCTGGGGAAGCGCCGTCGGCCTCGGCGCTGCCACGGTCGGCGACGATGCAGACATCGCAATTCTCGCTTTCGGCAACATGGTCGCGACGGCCCTCGACGCCGCCGTTCTCCTCGCCGATCGGGGCGTCGATGCGCGCGTCGTCGACATGAGGTGGGCGAAACCGCTCGACGAGGAGGCTATTGCCCTGGCGGCGCAGACGAAATTGATCGTGACGCTCGAGGACGGCATCTTGTCCGGGGGTGCCGGCGAAGGCGTGATGGGCGCCCTCTCGAAGATGGGCCTTTCCGCGGAAGTGCTCACGCTCGGCGTCGACAACCGGTTCGTGCCCCATGGCAAGCAGGAGCTGCTCCTGGCCGATTTGGGCTTGGACGCGAATGGCATCGCCGCATCGGTCGTGGGCAGGCTGGCGAACTAGCCGTCGAATCGCGTCGTCGAATCGCGCAAATTTCATGTGCAGAAAAAGCGCACGCTGTTGTTGTGCTCTTTAGTCGGCATCCGTGCGTGCTATACTGCTCGAACTTGCAGATTGCCTGCAAGTAAGTAAATATTGGCCCCCGAGACATGTTTGTTACGCGGCCGCGTCTGCGAGCTTTCAGCGAAAGCGAACATGGTGAACTGCTAAACGATCATGTTGACGGGTCCCCGACAACGAAAGGGGTCCGTTTTGACCGAGATCAAAAATCCCGACGTCATCGATTTCTCCGACATCAGCGATGAGCAATTCAACGAGATGATCGATGGCACCCTGACCGAGTTCGACGAGGGCGATCTCGTCGACGGCACGATCGTAAAGATCGAGCGCGACGAGGTTCTGGTCGACATCGGGTTCAAGTCCGAAGGCGTTATCCCCGTCCGCGAGCTTTCCATCCGCAAGGACGCCGATCCGTCCGACCTCGTCGAGGTTGGCGACAAGATCGAGGCCCTCGTCCTGCAGAAGGAAGACAAGGACGGCCGCCTGATCCTCTCCAAGAAGCGCGCCGAGTACGAGCGCTCCTGGATTTCCGTCGAGGAGAAGTTCAAGGCCGGCGAGCCCGTCACCGGCGAGGTTATCGAAGTCGTCAAGGGCGGCCTCATCATCGACATCGGGCTTCGCGGCTTCCTGCCCGCCTCCCTCGTCGACCTCCGTCGCGTCAAGGACCTCGACATGTACCTCAACACCGAGCTCGAGGCCCGCATCATCGAGATGGA
>ODAI012353287.1_pt1 | contig 12202 bp, 12 predicted proteins | sample 1539321 | NCBI WGS metagenome assembly ODAI01 (sample SAMN02144231, study PRJEB22623) | gut metagenome | biome: sheep rumen | host: Ovis aries | place: New Zealand
TCGGTAATCACCTGACAGCAGTTCTTTTTATGCTGTCAAGGGTGGCGGAACTCATTCACAATCTTAAATATTTGCAATTTTCAAGGTTCATTCGAGCCTTTTTTCTTCGACTCTTTTTTTCATACGTCATTTGACACTATCACTTACTTATATCTTAGCCTTGAATCTGTCATATCTGAGTGTACTTAAGTCTACATCCGTAGTTCCTGTAACAATAAGCTGTGCCAACTGATGACCTGCTGCCGGTCCTATACCGAAGCCGTGGCCTGACATTGCACAGGATGTATATAATCCCGGTACCTCATCTATGGCGCCTACCACTGCTACTCCGTCTGCACATTTATCACTCCATCCTGCCCACGTCCTGACTATCTTGGCATTAGCAAGATCCGGAAAATATTTCATGATACCGCGACAGATACAAGGGGCTGTCTTGGCATTTGATATGGGCGTACCGTTATCCTTATTACTGCCTTCAAATCCGGACGAACCTCCGAATACGAATGAACCGTGCTTGGTCTGATGTCCGTAGAAATCCGCTTCGGCAGTTCCAAGCATCTGATCGAACATATGCGGTTCGGCTTCCGTTACTAGACATTCAAGCAGAGATCTTGTCATGGGTATATCCACTCCCACCGTACCTAAGATTGCCCTGCTGTCATATCCGGCTGCAACTAATATATTCTCTCCTTCGAATGAATCACCCGATTCACATATAACCTTTCTTACCTTACCTTTGACCATCCTAAGTTCCGTTACCTTCTCACCGGATATAAACCTTACTCCGAGACGTCTGGCCATCTTGTAATAGCCAAGGGTTGTCGTCAGAGGATTGGCATGTCCGTCTGTAGGACACCAGCTTGCACAGGTTACTTCATCCGACAGATAAGGGTTAATACTCCTAACCTCAGCTGCATCAATCATTCTTACATCCAATCCGCAGCTCTGTGCATTAGTCGCAAGTTTGGTCAGAATCTCTTTATGTTTATCATTCTTACCAAGACGAAGGTTACCATCCTGATGGTATTCACAATCCGTCTCCAACTCTTCAGATAATGTAGGCCAGAGATTCTTGATACCATACATAACAAGCGGCAGTTCTCTTACATCTCTTCCTGACTGTCTGACTCCTCCGCCGTTTCTGCTGGATCCGCCGTTACCTATAAAGTCACTTCCCTCAAGGACAATTACGCTTAATCCCCTCTTGGCCAGATAATATGCTGCAGAGTTACCGATTATTCCACCGCCAATTACTACAACTTCAGCATTACTGTTCATACTAATCATCCTCCTTTGCTTCATTTGCAAAGATACGCATCTCTATCGGACGCATAGGTACTCTGCTTGTGGCAGGTTCAATCCCCGCAGGTGATACCCCAAGTTCTTTAGCCACTATTCCCTTAACAAGCCTTGAACATGTCTGTCCCTGACACAATCCCATTCCGGCTCTTAAGTATCTTCGTATCTCGGTTATGGTCCACATTCCGTCATGAACCGCCTGCCTTATCTCACCTTTTGTTATCTCTTCACAACGGCATATCAACATATCATCATCGGGAGCCGGTACAAAAGGTCCTATATCTCTTGATCTGTCATTAACACTGTTCATATCCAATCCCTCCCTTTACATGACTTTGAAGAATCTTGCCGTCATGGCATATTCCTTAGGTACTCTCATTGTAAGCAGATTTGTCTTATCAAATGCCTTGGCTGACTTAACCGATACAACTGTCGCCTCGCAAACTTCTTTACCGCTTCTTCCAAGTGCAATACCCTTGGTTCCTTCTGCCGGGAGCGGCAGGAACTCATAAGGAAGGGTAACCGTTGCCGTTCCGTCCCCACAGTCTTCATCAACAAGGAATATCGCCTGTCCCGAACAACTTGCCACGCACATTCCGCAATTAATGCATTCACTGTTATCAACCACGATCGGAAGCGATGTAATATTGCTTCCGATTGAGATACACTTCTTGGGACATGCATCCTGACAGGGATTACACGGTATATTCTGTGTACACTCTATAACGGGATGTACACCCTTCTTATGTGTCACTCCCGGGAATCTCTCTATCTCATCATCAGCAACATAACCGTTCTTAAGAAGGTTTTGTGAAATATCGATTCCCTCTTCAGTCTTCTCGATCGCCTTACCTCGATTCTTAGGGGCGAACATTCCCTGTCTTAATCCATCCAAGGCCTTTTCAAGTTCTTCCAATTCCGACTGCATTGTTTCTTCATCTGTATATCCCAAATACTCAGCTGCAACAACGCCTGCCATTCTGCCCTCAATCATGGCCGAAGATGCCTCTTCTATTCCTGACACATCTCCCGCAACGAACACACCCGGAATAGAAGTACGTCCGTACTCATCACATATCGGAACCTGGCCTCCCCTCTTCGGGTTATCTTCCATCTGAGCCCCTGCCATCTTAAGCAGCTGAGACATAGGGGATAATCCTACAGCAAGACATATGGTATCAACATCAAAATGTTTCTCGGTTCCCGGGATGAAATCAAATTTCTCATCTACCTGTGCTATGGTTACACCCTTAACACAGTCATCACCTTCCGCCTCAACAATAGTATGGGATAAATAGAATGGAACTCCGGTCCTTGCAACCTTAGCCGCATGTACACCATATCCTCCTACTCTGGGCGCCGCATCAACCAGTGCAACAACCTCACATCCGCATTGTAACAACTGGAAAGAAACCACCAATCCTACATTACCTGAACCAAGCATAAGCACCCTCTTACCGGGTAATACCCCGTGAAGATTCATAAGTGTCTGAGCTGCACCTGCACCTATCACACCCGGTAATGTCCAACCGGGGAATGTGACCATATTCTCGGCTGCACCCGTCGCGATTACAACTGCGTCAGCCTTGTAGTGTTTGATCTCTTCGCCCATCTTGACCACAACTTCCTTGTCCTGATACAGACCTATGACAGTTGCATTAAGCACTACTGATACTCCCGCCTCTGCCGCTTCATCAAGAAGTTGCTTTCCTATTACAAATCCCCTTACTTTGGCTCTGTGTTCCTTTGAGCCGAAAAACTTATGGATCTGCTTAAACAGCTGTCCGCCTGGCTTCTCATTCTCATCAAATACGACGACATTCAGTCCTCTTTTGGCTGCCTCGATCGCTGCCGACAAACCCGAAGGACCTGCACCTACAATTATCAAATCATATCTTTTCATAGTCATGTCCTCCTACTGTTTATCAAAAGGTTCAGCCGATACACCGTACTGAGTCTTAACTACCATTCCCGCCTTAAGCGGTGTAATACATGTCCTGACATTGGGAACTCCGTCAACTATCATTACACAGTCTGTGCAACGACCTATAGCACAGAATATTCCTCTGGGTTTATGCTCTTTCTGTGTATACCTGTGAATCATTACATCAGCCGCCTTAAGTGCTGCGGCTATAGGTTCGCCCTCATATCCCTCTATTTCTTTACCGTCAAATGTAAACCTTACAATCTGACCTTTTTCCAAAGCTCCGAGTATCGGATGCTCATCAATTCTGTCTGCCATAATATTCTTCTCCTTCCAAATTCCATATTCCGCATATCGTTTCAGGTTTATCAATGCATATCCGGTTCATTCCACAGTCTTAGTTTGGTTCCAAGCCCAAGTCTTCTTGCATTTTCATAACAAACCTTACCCCAGGCAACATCTTCCACCGGCATGCCGCCCACCGAATATACGAATATCTGGTCATCACTTACACGCCCGGGCCTTTTGCCGAAAATAATGTCACCTAAGTCTATGATCTCATCCATTGATATCAGCCCGTCATGAACCATATCCGTGAATTTCGATCCGATTATATTGTTCGCTCCAAAGGACGGATAAGGAAACTCTTCTGCCCATGCTTCATATAACTTGATATTATCTACAACAAGCGACAGACTCTTTAATTCTTTAGAATCCATATCAAAGGCACTTACACCGATAAGCACTGCTCCCGGCTTGATCCATTCCTTCTTAACAAAGGGATAGGTTGATGGATCCGTTCCTCCAGAATTGGCAAATGATATAACATCACTGTCTTTGATAAGATCCTCCACGGTATCCACAGCTTCCACTGTCTTAAGTGTCGGATATTCTTCTTTAACAAACTGTATGAATTTCTCAAGCGATGCCTTACCTCTGCCCTTGACCTTGAGTGTATCTATATTGGGGCAAGTCGCCATAATTGCCGCAAGTGAGGTCTTGCCCATAACACCCGGTCCGCAGATACCGCATACCTTAGCGTCTTTTCTTACAAGATATTTGGCTCCGACTCCCGGAATGGCTCCGGTCCTGTATGCGCTTAACAGATTGGCACTCATTAATGCAAGAGGTGCGCCTGTATCTTTATCATTTAACATTACCGTAAGTATCGATCTGGGAAGGCCTTTATTCTTATTGGACATATTCGATCCGTACCATTTCATTCCCATAAGATCAAACGGGCCGCCTATATATGCAGGCATTGCCATGAATCTTCTGTCATCACCGACATCAAGAGGCATATTGGGAAATGGTGAAGTCTTGGGAAATGAGACCTGGCTTCCGTGGGAATTATGATTCTCACCGCCCATCACATAATCACCGGCATTCAAACATTTGACTACTTCTTCCATGGCATCAATGCAGGCTGCCATATTCTTAACTCCCGCTCTTATCATGTCTTCTTCACTTAGAAACAAAAAATCAATGGCTGGATAACTCATATGCTTTCCTTCCCGACGAAATCAATTCGTCTGTTATATCTGTCTAAATACAAAAGGCAAAAGGATCAATAAACAGACCCTTTTGCCTCTTCATGCATATAATCTACACCTTGGTAAGTACTTCATCAATTACTTACTCTCACCGTTTTTATACTCATTTCGTGGCTTATGTACTACTAAATAAGTAGTTATCTTAAATATGGCTCATCCCATAGGTTGAGTTTTGTACCTATCCCAAGCTTTAAAGCCTTCTTATAACAATCATAACCCCATGCAACATCCTCTATAGGCATTCCCCCGCTGCTGCACATAACGATCTCATCATGCGTCTTTCTGCCCGGAGTAATTCCGTTGACAATGTCGCAGAGATTAAGAACCTGCTCTCTTCTTATCTTACCTTCTCTTACAAGATGAACAAAATGGATACCCATGATCACCCACTCACGCTTATTACCCAGTTCATCAACCGGTCCTCTTGCGATGAAGTTGTTCATATACTTATCATACATTCCGTAGTTATCTACAACCATGGTGGTTCCGATAAGTTCATCGAAGTCTCTGTATAAGAAGCTGCCCATAGAGAATACGGATGCTCCCTTTTTAAACCAATCAAGATGGAATTCCTCGGCCTTATCCAGAGTTACGGACATAGCCTCACTTACAACATCCGAATCGCGACATGCTTCTTCCAACGTCTTACATATTTCTATCTCTTTAATCTGCGGATATTTCTCCTCTATAAAAGCTTTCATAGACAGAGTCGAAGCCGATGTTGGACTACTGCCCTTAATCTTGACTTTCTTAATATCAGGAAGAACTGCCATATAACACATAAGCGCACATTTGTTGATCACACCGGGACCCAGTATGGTAAGTACCTCTGAGTCTTTATTGGCAAGATATGATGCTGCCATGGCAGGCATGGCTCCCGTTCTCATTGCACTGAGTAAGTTGGCTGACATATATGCTACAGGCGCACCGGTATCAACATCATTAAGAGTTGCCATAAGAATGGACCTTGGCAGGCCCTTACTTAAATTGGCATGATTAGAACCGTACCACTTCTGTCCTGCCATATGAAATCTACCGCCAAGATATGCCGGCATGGCATTGAATCTTCTGTCAGGCCCGTTATCAAGAGGAAATCCCTCTATATCCTTAACCTTAGGAAAATTCATCTGCAATCCGTGCTCATCGTTCTTGGGACCCCCAAGCAGATAATCTCCCTTACCAAACAGGCTCATGACATCCCTCATAGCCTCAACACATCCCTTGGCATCAAGCACACCTGCATCGATCATGTCTTTTTCACTTAGATATAAGAAATCTATAGCCATTTAATTCCTCCTTTAATTGTCGACCCAGGACAGTAGGTACTATCCCGGGTCTTTTGCCTATAATTATAAAGTTGACAAAGATGATTACTCTTTAAGTTTAGTCCACATCTCGTTATAGATATCGAGAGTTGCACTATCGAGATTCTCAACATAGCTTCCCTTAGCGATAGCATCTGACGGAGGATTCTTGGCGGGATTGCCGCTGTACTCCTCACCCATGTTAGCTACTGCATCTGTATTGGCGCAGAGATATGGGAACTCAGCGAGAACAAGTTCCATGTTCTCAGGCTCCATAATAAAGTTCATCCACTTAAGTGCATTATCATAGTTAGGAGATTCTTTGGTCACAACCCAGTTATCAAAGAATAAATATGCACCCTCTGTAGGATATATAACCTCTATCGAAGGAACCTCTTCCATAGCCATTGCTACTTCAGCACTCCAGATCATACCTGCCGCACAGTCACCTGATATAAGCGCGCTCTTGGGTGAATCTGAGTCATAGAGAACCACGTTTTTCTTAAGTTCCAATAACTTATCGGATACCTCGGCAAGCTTGGCGGGATCTGTCTCATTAAGATCGTATCCCAATGCCTTGGATGTCATACCGATGACAGCACGGAAGTCATCAAGCACTACCAACTCTCCTTCAAGTGCGGGATCAAATAAATCCGCATAACTTGTTATATCCATATCCACCTTATCCTTGTTGACCACTATGGCACCTGCTCCACCCATATAAGGGATTGAATATACGTTGCCGGGATCATAAGAGGGGTTCTTATAACTCTCTCCTATATGAGAGAAGTTCGGTAACTGCTCAAAATCCAGTTCCTTAAGCATATCCTGTGCAATAAGCTGGGCTACCATATAATCACTGGGAACAAGCAGATCGTATGCGCCTGCTGTTTCAGACTTAACCTTAGCAAGCATATCTTCATTTGAAGAATATGTTGATACATTTACTTTAATTCCTGTTTCCTTCTCAAACTTCTCAACAACAGAATCCGGAAGGTACTCAGTCCAAACAAAGATGTTTAATTCTCCCTGATTCCCGGACTCGCCTCCTTCTGTTGATGATCCGCATCCTGTCAGGCTCATCGCCGCAAGTGATAATGAGACTAATGCTGCTAAAATCCTTTTCTTCATAATTTTTCCTCCTCCTAAATCTGTTGTCAGATTTTATTATGTTTACCGGATAAGATTCCGCTCTGTGTTATATACACAAGTACGATCGTTCCAACCAGTACAAGTGTTGAGAGCGCATTCACATCCGGAGAAACACCGCTTTTAATACTTTCCATAACCTTAAGAGGATATGTCTTGGTCTGTCCGTTCACAAAATAACTGATTATTACATCATCAATCGAAAGAGTAAATGCAAGTAATGCTCCTCCTGCAATACCCGGCATAAGCACCGGAAGCGTGATCTCAAAGAAAGTAACAACCCTGTTCGCCCCAAGATCCATACTCGCTTCTTCTATTGATTTGTCATATCCCGAAAGCCTTGCCCGTACATTGAATATCACATAAGGCACGCTGAAACTTACATGTGAAAGGATTAATGTAAGCATGCCCCTGGGAACATTGGCATTGGTAAATATTGTTAATAATGCAATACCTATAACAATCTCGGGAATGACTACCGGAATATACAACAGACCGTTGATAATTCCCTTACCCTTAAACTTATATCTGTAAATTCCTACCGCACCAAGCGTACCTATTATTGTGGCAAGGATTGTACTGGCAAGTGCAATGATGATCGTATTGCCGAATGATTCAAGCAACGCCGAATTATCCCAAAGCTTAACATACCAGTCAAATGTAAATCCTTTCCAACTAAGGTACGGCTTGGTCGTTGTAGCATTAAATGAATTTGATACTACAACAAATATAGGCAGAAACAAGAACAGATAAACCAACAAGCAGAACACTATACTCAGTCTTTTTATTCTTTTTTCTTTCTTAGCTTTTCTCATATAAGCCTCCTATACTCCAAGGCTGTCCATATCACCGCCGAGCTTCTGATATATCTTGACAAGTATCAGGGTCACGACGATGAGTATTATTGATAACGCCGCACCAAGGGGCCAGTTATTTGCACTCTTAAACTGTCTCTCAATCAGGTTACCTATCATATCAGTATTACCTCCGCCAAGGATATTCGATACGAAGAAGTATCCGAGACACGGGATGAATACCATTATGCATCCTGAGAATAATCCGCTTGAAGTAAGGGGAAGTATTACTTCAAATAAAGTCTTAACCGGTCTTGCACCAAGATCGGATGATGCTTCCAGAAGACTTGCATCTAATTTCTCGATTGCCGTATACAGTGGAAGAACCATAAAGGGTATAAAGCAATACACCATACCCAGGACCGTAGTACCCGTCTTATACAACAGTTCAATCGGTTCGGCTGCAACACCCATTGCCATTAACAACTTATTAAGCCAACCGCTGCTTCCTAAGAATGTTCTCCACCCGTATATTCTTATAAGAGAGTTGGTCCAGAAAGGAATGATGACCAACATGTAAAACAGCTGCCTTTTCTTACTCTTTGTTCTCGCTATAACATAAGAGAAAGGATAACCTATTAAGACACATATAAGTGTTGTTATAAATGCTATAAGTAATGACTGGCCGTATATCTTGATATAATCCGGCGATAACAGTTTGCTGTAGTTTACCAAGGTGAATCTGTACACAACGTTATAGAATTCATCCGTCTGACATAAACTCATTACGGTAACGAGTATCAAAGGAGCCAGCACCAGAAGAAGAAGCAATAATGCCACCGGACCAACCGTAACCACAGCCGGTATCGTATTTGATTTAAGATCATGTTTAGACATATTCTTCATAAACGGCCCTCCATTCAGATTATTTGTATTCTTTTCTATGCTAGTTTGATCTCATCCAATGCCTTGAATATCTTGTAACTGTCATTGTGTATCAATACTCCGTCCATTGGATCCCAATATGGATAAATCCTGCTTCCTATCTCAGGCAGTTCCTGACCGGACAGTCTCTCTATCTTAAGTTCATTTCCGTTTGGAAGGGATACAATACATTTAAGAACGGAACCCACATATATGAAATCCTTAACCACTGCTACAAGTTCAAATCCTTCATGAGGCTTGGTATCAAATCTCATGCTCTCAGGTCTTACAGAAACCGTGGCATATTCTAAGATATTGAAGCTGTCATCACATTTAACCCTGACTGCACCGTTTTCAAGCGTAACAGTAGCTACTCCGTCTGTCATACTTGTGACACAACCGTCATATGTATTGGTCTCACCGATAAACGTTGCCACAAATCTTGTCGCCGGATGCTCATATATGTCTTTGGGACTTGCCAACTGATCTACAACTCCGTCGTGCATGATCGCTATCCTGTCGCTCATTGTCAGAGCTTCTTCCTGATCATGCGTCACATATATGAATGTTATATTTAATTTTTTCTGTAATCTCTTAAGTTCAAGTTGCATCTGCTTTCTTAACTTAAGATCAAGTGCTCCCAAAGGTTCATCAAGCAACAATACTCTCGGTCTGTTTATAAGTGCTCTGGCAATAGCCACTCTCTGCTTCTGCCCGCCCGATAACTGAGAAGGGTATCTGTTTTCAAATCCCGTTAACTGAACCATATCCATCATATCCAAGACTCTTTCTTTAATTTCAGCTTTAGGGACTTTCTTCATCTTTAAGCCGTAGGCAATATTGTCAAATATGGTCTTATGAGGAAATAGCGCATATGTCTGAAATACGGTATTTACATTTCTCTCAAACGGTTCTTTCTCCTCTATCGATTCACCTTCGACCTTGATCGATCCGGTTGTCGGCTCCTCAAATCCGGCTATCATTCGAAGCGTTGTAGTCTTGCCGCATCCGGATGAACCAAGGAGTGTAAGGAACTCCCCTTCTTCTACCGTGAGGTTTAAGTCTTTGACCACATGGTTTGTTCCGTATATTTTGTTTACACCTGTTAATTCAATAATTGTTCCCATGCGAACACCTCCGTTATAGAGCCTTCACACCTCTTTCACCTGTACGAATCCTGATGGCATCTTCTATGTTCCTTATGAATATCTTTCCGTCTCCCACATGATCGGTTGCACAGGTTTCTCTGATACTCATGATCACTGTCTCAACATCTTTATCAGATACCACAACTTCTACCTTAATCTTAGGAAGAAGATTGATCGTAGTCTTAAGCCCCTTTATCTCATTAACTGTTCTTTCAACAGAACCTTTCTGTGTTCCGCAACCCATTGCCGTTGATAATGTCATTCCGCCGCAATGAACTTTATCAAGTACATTCTTAACGTCTTCCAACTTCTCAGGTCTGATAATGATAATCAATTCTTTCATACTCATATCCTCCTTAATATCTTTAGCTGTTATTCTGTAAGAAAAAGAGGGCTGTACAATAAATACAGCCCTCTTGCCATGTCTTATTCGTTATTAATTTGTTACGAGTAATATAAAACATTAACCCCTGCATTTCAACAAACCAAAAAGACCATTTTTCTACTACTTTTTAAGTATAATTAGTCCTTTTCTCTAATCATTTTGAAAAGACCAACCCTGTTATTTATACCTAATTTGCGGTAGAGATTAAGAATATGCTTCTTAAGTGTATTCTCTGAAATAACCAAAGATTCGCATATTGTTACATTGTCTCTTCCCTCCATAAGAAGTCTGAGTATTGTCTCTTCCCTTCTGGTCAGATTGTATTTCTCGGTTGCTCCGGCAACGGACAGTTTCTCACTGACCAGATTGCCGCTCTTCTTCTGTTGATATAATCTGTATGCTAAATGATCCTTTAACAGATCAAGAATGAATATATCGTCATAGACAAAGTCATCCTTGCCGATGGATCTGTAGAATGTTATTACACCCACAAATTCTTTCTTTCTTGCAAGGACCATCTGCAAGGAGTAATGCCAGTTATTAGTCTTATATACTTTCTTATAATAATCGGTCTCTACCCTCTTGGAATCATCGATAATATCCGTCTCTCTGTATATAAGTGTCTTGCCGCTGTATAATATACCGCGACTGTAATCCAGTTCTTCATACGCTATAGACATATCTTCTTCACAGTTAAAAAGCACCGGTGACACAAGCTTATTCTCACCGTCGGGAGATGCCAAAAGAAAATCCGCACTGTCATAATCAATAAGCATCTTCATCTGCTCCATAAACTGCTCTCTCATCTCATCAATATTGTTCATTGTATAAATCTTATAGATTATACTGTTTAGAAAGATCCAATCATTTGTATCCAATGTTCTCATATTTACTCCTCCCAAATATAAAAGGCAAGAGCCTGACTGTCAGGCGCTCTTGCCTTTAGTTTAAAATATAACATTTCTGACTGTTTATTTAACCTCCGTTATAGAACCTCCAGTCAACCGGATAGTTCATAACGGAATTGAAATTTCCTTTAAGATAATATCTGATAGTTGACACTTGATCCCCATTCTCATCGGTTGTTACCGTATTGAATGCGATAAGGGGCTGTCCTTCCAACAAAGATGTATATGAAGGGCAGATATGAGTATCTCCTTCTTGGAAGCATGGCTCTAAACGCTTAACCAATTCCTTGGTATGCGCCACAGGCTCCTGCACTGTAAATTCCCAGTCATCAAATGTGATAACATCCACGTCACTGTAAGAAGATACAAGCTGGCCGTTTATAAATGTCTCGCCTTTTTCTCTGAAGCCTTCACCATCCCAGTATGTCTCGTTAGCAGTGATCATAACATCGTCCGGGTAATCCGAATCATAGGAATAGCTCTCGGATCTGGACCTTTTCTCATCCGCATAATACTGTTCCATGGTTCTGGGCTGCTCGTAATCATCAACGTAAGCAACGGTGGTTCCGTCCTCATACCTTACAGTTGTCTTGGTATAATGAGACAGCATGGTGTCGCCATCTTCATTGCCCATGTATACAACCAGTTCATTGCAGTTATCTCTGCCGGCACGATACAGTTCCATGCCGGATTCATCATATACACTGACGCAGGGAAAGGCCTTTCCATCGTCCGTCTTCTTCCACCATTTAACAGCTTTCATTCCATTATCAAGCTGCATCTCTTTTTCTTCTTCATATGTTCCGGCTCCCCA
>ODAI013559840.1_pt1 | contig 12202 bp, 8 predicted proteins | sample 1539321 | NCBI WGS metagenome assembly ODAI01 (sample SAMN02144231, study PRJEB22623) | gut metagenome | biome: sheep rumen | host: Ovis aries | place: New Zealand
GCAGCTTTGAAATCATTCCGAATAATATTCATAGGATTTCCTCCTTAGATTGTCAGATCCTTTCGACGGTTCCTTCCCATGTATCCATGGCGGCATGCCGTGAGTGCTCATCGTACCAGTGCTTTGTCACCGTCTTGGCGCGTGTATAGAATCTGACGCCGTCAATACCCAGGACATGCTGGTCTCCGAAGAAGGAGTCCTTGTTGCCCGAGAAGGGGAAATAAGCTGACGGAACCGGAATACCGACATTGATACCGACCATTCCGCCGTCTGTCCTGAGTTCGAACTCCCTCGCGTAGTACCCGTTCTGGGTAAAAATAACCGAACCGTTGGCAAACGGGTTGGCGTTCATTATCGCAAGTCCTTCTTCAAAATCCTTAACCCGCTTGATCAGCGTGACCGGCCCGAAGATCTCCCTGTCGCCGACACTCATGCCGGGCTTTACCTTATCCAGGATCGTGGGTCCTACAAAGAAGCCGCCTTCATAACCCTTTACGACGATGTCCCTTCCATCCAGTACCAGTTCTGCTCCTTCATCAATTCCCTTCTGAATCCAGCTGCAGATGGATTCCTTATGCTTCTGGTTGACGACAGGACCAAGCTGCGTTTCCGGATCATAGGCACAGCCCACTTTCAGCTTCAGCGCTTCTTCCTTCAGCTTCGCAACCAGTCTGTCGGCAATACTCTCCTGCACGACAACAACCGGCAGAGCCATGCAGCGCATGCCGGCACAGCCATAGGTGGAATTAATGATGGCCTTTACCGCGCTGTCAAGATCACAGTCCTCAAGGACCAGGGCATGGTTTTTCGCCTCGCACTGCGCCTGGACACGCTTGCCGTTCGCTGCTGCAACCGAATAAATATGTTTGCCGACCGATGTAGTTCCGACAAAGGTAACCGCACGGATCCTGGGATCCGTCAGGAACAGCTCTGATTCATTGCGGCTGCAGGTCACAAGATTGACAACTCCCGCAGGGAACTCTCCTTCTGTGTAGAACAGTTCCATAATCCTCATTGCCGTAAGAGGCGTATAGGAAGCAGCCTTGAGCACAACCGTGTTCCCTGTTGCGATTGCAAGCGGGACTACCCATCCCCAGGGAATCATGGCAGGGAAATTGAACGGAATAATACCCGCGACAACGCCAAGCGGCACGCGGTAGCTCGCCGTATCAAATCCTGACGTAACCTGGAGAGATGCGCTCCCCTGTGTTATAAACGGTGCGCTGCAGGCAAGCTCCGTCGGCTCAATCGCCTTTAAGACATCTCCCCTTGCCTCCTGCAGGTTTTTACCCAGTTCCTTTGCGCACAGAACGGTCAGCTCCTCGAGATGGTCCATCAGGACATTTCTCCACCGGAACATCATCTGTGTCCGTTTGCTCAGTGACATTGCGGACCAGGACGGGAATGCGGCGGCAGCGGACGCGATGGCGTCCTCCACCTCCTCCTTCGTGCAGCAGGGCACCTCGGCAATGACCTCTCCGGTCGAGGAATCCGTCACTTCCATCCACTTGTCTGTTTTTGACTCACGCCATTCGCCATATACACAATAGCCTTTGCGCTCAATACTCATGATTCGCCCTCCTTACTCAGCCGCAGCCGCTGACTGAATCATTCGCCCAGGAACACGTTCTGTTCCAGAAGAACCTTCCGTATCTTTCCTGCATCCATTTTTCTCGGGACTACATCTTCAAGCGCCGACAGCGCCGCAGCAACGCCGACTGCCTGTCCCTGTGCCATGCAGGAGGCCGTATTTCTTGTTGACATGTGCGCCTCCTGGTTGCTGGTAATCAGCCTGCCCGCCACCAGAAGTCCGTCCACCCGCACCGGCAGGAATGCCCGGTAAGGAATACCATACCATCCGCCGTTCTTTATCATTCGTCTCGGCGCCATATCATGGAAGCCGTAGAGCATCAGCTCGTCTTCAAACCTTGCTCCGTTCTCGATTTCTTCCTCCGAAAGGTCATATTCGCAGGTAATGCAGCGTGTAAAGCGGATGCCGACACACGCCGGCGTCCACTTGACATATGCCTTCTCAAAGCCGGGCACGTACTTTACGAGACGGTCCGCAAACCGCATGGCCTTGTGGCGCAGAAGAACCTCCGCCTCGGTCAGTGACAGCGTATCGATCGCATTCTTTCCGTTCAGCCCGCACCCGTTGATGAAGGAGAAATCATTCTCATAGAAGGACACGCCGAGCGGCCCCCAGATGGATTCCTCTTCCATAAACTCTGTAAACTCCGGAACCTGCTTCAGGTCCATTCCGAGCCGGATAATATGATCCTTCTCCGATCCCTTATCCCCGCGCACGAGCTGCGTGGTGATGCCCTTTTCCTCGGCAAAGGCAGCCACTCTTTCCATATCTACATTTGCCATGCCGAAGGGATATCCCAGCGCCATTGAGTCATGCTCATCGCTGAACTCAGCCCCGGCATACGCTGCCACGTCGCCGTCGCCGGTAGTGTCAATCACGACTTTGGCAAGCGCAGCCTCGCGGCCCGATTTTCCCTCGATAATCACTCCGCGGATGACATTGCCATCCATCACCGCTCCCGTGACGATGGTATGAAGCAGTATGTCGGCGCCTGCCTCCTCAAGCATTGTGAAGGCAAGGTCCTTGTACTTTTCCCAGTCAATGGCAGTGATGACGGAGTCATAATCTCCGCCCTTGTCCATATCAAGATGGCCGCGGCAGCCGCCGCAGGCAATCAGGCGCTCGATGATCTCCCCCGGGATTCCCCGGATAACCTGCGTTTTCTCAACTCCGGGAAAAGCCTTGTAAAGATTGAAAAAACTGTGGATCGGTCCCGCGCCGTTCAAAAGCGTCCCCCCGACAAAGCCGTACCGCTCAATCAGGAGAGTCCTTGCGCCTGCCCTTGCGGCAGCGAGCGCAGCAACTGCGCCCGCAGTCCCGCCGCCGCAGACAATTACGTCATATTCGTATCTTACGGAGGTCTCTATGACTTCTTTTATTGTTCTCATAAGGCTCACCATTCCTTTGCAAGGAGAACGTCGAGGTCTGCATATTCGTCAAAGTCCGTAAGGCATACCTTCCCGCACAGCCTTCCGAGTACCTGCGGAATATATCTCGATACCATTGCCGAAGAGTACTTCTTCCACAGTACAGCGCACTCCTCAAGAAACGAGACCGCCTCCTGCTTCAGCGCCGGATTCCCGGTCTTCTCGTATCTGCACAGATTAAGCGCAGCCTGCTCCTTCTTCATGTAATAACGTCCGAGGATGCACATGCTCCTGATATCTGCGATCGTAGCAGCAAGCTCCGTACCCGGATCGCAGGTCATCTCACCGAGGTTCGATACTGCCTCTGAGACATAACCTTTGATCGCATGTACGGCATCAACCGGAGTGGGACCGGTCTGCTGCCTGTCCGCTATCTCATTTTCCACACAGTCATGTACGGAAACATATGCCGAATACGGCATTGCCCCGCATTCCACAAACTCACGGATGTTGGCAAATACCAGCTTTCCGTATTCGGGAAGGAACATGCAGCAGCCTTCCGGATACCACTGGAAATCATAGTGATGCCAGTGGACACAGGTCAGTGCAGGAACAATCGAGGATGCAGCCTTCCAGGCCTTATACAGGTGCTCTGCCTGCTGCATTGAAATCGAAAACCTCGCCGACAGCTCTCTGACAAAGTAATCTGTACCAAGCTCCGGATTATAGGAAAGCTGGCCCCAGATTTTGAACATATACCACATCCGGTCGATAAAGAGCCCGTGCTTTGTATCCTCCCGCGTCATATAGTCCCGCGCCCAGGTAAAGCCGTCGGGGCCCATATAAAATCCGGTCATCGTCTGAACCGGCATATTGGACAGATACTCCGCCGCAAACTCCGGATTGCCCCAGCGGTACATGTAGAAGTCATCGTTCCGGACAGTGAGCCAGATCGGGATGTCCGGTGATTTTTCTTTCATGAAATCATTGATAAAGCCCGGCTTCGTGTCGGAATACATATGCGCCATGGAGTATTTGAAGCTGATCTGGAAATCCCCCGGATAGTCGCTGAAGGAGGTCATCATCTGATCATAGCTCGCCATCATCAGCCGGAAGATAAACAGGAAATGCCTGTCGGGGTGCTCGATGCAGTAATCGCGGCATGCCTGGCCGTAGGTCTCGGAAATAAACCCGACATCCGTCTGTGAATACGGTGTATCCCCCGTGTCGTGTCCGTTGAAAATCATGTTTTCACCTGCCGTAACACCGATTCCCGCAAGCAGCGGATAGGTATCAAGCAGAGCCTTTGTTCCGTAATAAATATACTTTCTTGTTTCCGGGTTGTTCGGGTCATCGGTAATACCGTATCCCGAATCCTCCGTGCCGTAATCAAAGATATTCCATGTGAAAAGATAAACCTCGATGCAGCGGCTCTTCGCATACTCCATGACCCACTGCCAGAACGAAATCTTTTCATCGATCGTCATCTTTTTGACTGTATACAGATTCCGTCTGTGATCTTCGTCATATATGCCCTTTCCGCTGAGCTGCATCCTGAAGCTCCTCGCAGAAACCTTGACATCATCCAGATACAGGTTCGGGAATTCGGGAATACGTACCATGGAAGGATAAGGGCACAGATTCCACAGAGAAATGACGTTGTACTTTTCTTCCGCCATGCGGTCAAAGTATTCTGCCCAGAAATCCTTATCCCACATGTTGACGATATTCTTCCTTGCACTGTCCGCAGCGTCCGTATAGCTTGGTGCACGCGAATCAAGAGGAATATTAAACTTCAGTCCCCTCTTTTTCAGGTAAGGGCATCTCTTCGCGCCGCCAATTTCCCCGCCGTTCCTTACAAGATCGCGCAGGTCCAGGAGCGCATACATAAATCCCGCGTCATCTGACGCCGCAATGCAGACCTCGCCTTCGCCCGCGACGTCCCTGACATACCCCTGTTCACCAATGCTCTCATCCCGTGTCAGCATCAGTACAATATCCTGTTCAGCCACTGCCGAAAGCTTATCAAGAGCGAACTGTACCGGCTTTGTAATCTCAATTGAGCTCTTAAGTCTTAACATTTTGACCTCACTTTCCGCATCCATGCGGTCTATATCTGTCGGTTGATTACTCCTTCATACCGGAACTTGCGATTCCGGCGACAAACTGCTTCTGGAAGATAAGGAAAATAATAAAGATCGGTATCAGGGAGCAGACTGACGCTGCCATAATGGCGCCGAAGCTCGTCCCGTTCTCGTCCGCGAAATAGTTAAGTCCCAGCGGAATTGTTGCCAGAGCGCGGTCGCGAAGATAAACCAGAGGCCCCTCATACTGGTTCCAGGAGCTCACGAACTGGAAAATAATCAGAGAGCTGAACGCAGGCTTGGAGAGCGGCACTACGATCCTGCGGAAAATCACAAAGTGACTTGCTCCGTCGATCTTGGCGGACTCCGACAGCTCCTCCGGGATCGTCATGAAGAACTGGCGCAGAAGGAATGTTCCGAATGCGGTAAACATTCCGGGCAGGATCAGCGCGTAATGCGTATTGTACAGATGCATTACCTTGAACAGAACAAATCTCGGGATCAGCATCATCTGGTTCGGGAATGCGAGCGTACTCAGATAGATCAGGAATATGATCTCCCTGCCCTTGAATTTGATCTTCGCAAACGCATATCCTGCCAGGGCACTCGTAATGAGCTCGCCCAGGACCGACCAGAAGCTTACTTTTATGGAATTAAGATAGAAGGTATAAAACGGTACCGCGGAATTCCATACCATGTTGTAGTTCCGGAGCGTAACATTCTCCGGGATCCACCGTATAGGAAAGGCGAATATCTGGTTCTCCGGCTTGAAGGAGGAAGACAGCATCCAGATAAACGGCAGAAGCATGGCGATGGAAACGATCGCCATAACCACCGTGAATATAATCTTAACTATCAGTCTTTTCTTTGCTAATGTCATCTTATCATTCCCTCCTCACGAATCTGACCGCCTCGAAGCAATCATACGGGCAGCCGAGAATGCAAAGACAAGGATGAACAGCATCCAGGCCATTGCGCTTGCGTAGCCGATATCATTGTTTACGAAGGCGATTCGATAGATGTAGTAGACCAGGACATAGGATGAAGTGCCCGGTCCGCCCTGCGTCATAACCTGAACGGGAGTGAACACCTGGAAGGAATTAATAAAGGAAATCATTGTCAGGAAAAACATCGTGTGACGCAGATTCGGGATCGTTATATAGAAAAAGCTCTGGACCTTACTGGCTCCGTCGATCTCTGCCGCCTCGTAGAGTGCCTTCGAGATTCCCTGCAGTCCCGCGAGCACTATGATGATGTCATATCCGAGAGTCTGCCAGATTCCTACAATAATAATGGATATAAGGGAAGTGTTGGTTCCCATCAGCCACTTCGGCGGGTTCGATATCCCGATTGACCTCAGGAATTCGTTAATCGGTCCGTAGGAAGGTATGAGCATAACCATCCAGACCACCGAAACCGCGACCATCGAAGAAATATTCGGCAGATAGAAAGCGAGTCTGAGCAGGCCTTTCCCGAATACGTACTGATCCAGAATTACAGCCAGAACGAGCGAGAGGAAAATCGCGATCGGAACAAGGATAAGTGCATACACGATGGTGTGCCACGTTGCCGTCCAGAAAAGGCTGTCCGAGAATACCTTTTTGAAATTCGTCATGCCGACGAATTTCATGGTGGACAGCGGCGCGGCAACGTTCCATTTACTGAAGCTGAGCACTCCTGCCAGGACCAGAGGCGTCAGTTTGAAGACCAGATATCCGATAAAATTCAACGCCAGAAATGACCATCCGGCTATGTTTTCCCTCATCGCGAGAGTCATTTTTCGGTTTTTTTTCATAAGAATCCTCACGCTTCTACTATTCGATCAAATCAAGGTTCAATGAAACGGTCTTATTCTGAAACAGGCTGCGTCAGTGACTTACTACTGATGCAGCCTGTTTTTATACTTTAGACAAGACAATTAATTCAATATCGGGAAATCACTTAACGGCAGCGTCGCCCTGCTCCTTGAGCTGTTTAAGAGCGTCATCGATGCTCATTTCATCGGTAAAGATCAGGTTGACAGTGTTATCGATAACTGTCTGCAGATTTGTTGCGCTCGGGATTGTGCAGTCCTTGGTCACGACGTCGGGAGCATTGTAGATAATGGCGTCCTTGGCACTTTCCAGATCAAGTCCGGGAGCGTTGCTGAACATATACTCGACATACTTTTCAGCTTCTTCGTTGTCCTTGAACTGATATCCGGGAAGGTTGACCTTCTTGCCTGCGAAAAGCTCTGCTCTTTCCATGCAGATGAACTTCATCATTTCCCATGCGCCGCGGGGATCTGTGCAGCTGGCCGGGATGCTGGCTGTGGAGGTATAAGATGTTGCAATTGACTTTCCGCCTTCAAGAGTCGGGAAGTTTGTGATTCCGATATCGATGCCTTCCTCAGGAAGCTCGCCGTAGCTCTCGCGTGTATACATTGCGGAATACGAAGGGCTGAAGAACATCGCGAACTTGCCGCTGTAAAGTCCGATCATGGCGTTCGTGTCGTTCTGGTATTCCAGAGACTTGTACTCTTCGTACGGAACAATGCACTTGTCAACATTTGCCAGCTGATAGAAATACTCAAGGCTCTGCTTGAATACCGGATCATCAAATGCGGTCGATACTTCATCATCATTGTAGTATGCGTTCGTTCCGCGTTTCTGACGTGCAATGACATCCCAGTAGTTATCACTGTTGTCGCCGCCGCACAGGTCAATCATAGCGCCGTAAACTCTGTCAGCGCCTTCGCCGTGCGAAAGAGCGATACATGTCTCACGGAAATCATCCCATGTCCAGCCGGGCTGAGGATACTCGAGGCCGGCCTCGTCAAACATCTTCTTGTTATAGAAAATCAGGTTGATGTTGTTGTTGTAAGGAATGCCATAATAATCGCCGTTGATATTCATGGCTTCTTCCATGGATTTGCCGATCGTGTCCTCATAAGTAATGCCGTCCTCATCAAAGAACTGCTTAAGGCCGATATAAACTCCGTCATCCGCTCTCTGGCGAAGGTCGGATGCGCTTGCCTGTGTCATAACACTGATCGGGTCACCGGAGGCTAGTGCTGTATTGATTGTCAGGCTCAGTGCGTCATTGAGTTTCTCATACTCCATGTAGTACTTGCCCTGCCACTTCTTATCAAACTCTTCTTTCAGTTCAACTACGTTTTCTTCCTTTGTCCATGCGTAGAAATAAAGAGGTGTGCCCTCTCCGGCAGGTTCTGCCGTCTCTGCGACTGCCTGCTCTGCTGCCGGCGCTGCTGCAGGTGCTGAAGCTGCCGGCGCTGCCGCAACGCCCGCGCATCCGGCAATTGTACCTGCAATCATAATCGTGCTCAGCACAGCACTGCATCTGGAAACAAGCTTTCTTTTCATGAAATCCTCCTTTGTTATGAAAAAAAACAATTCCAACTGGTCATGACATTGCAGCTGCTTATATTTCAAAATTCGAAATTTTATTTCAAAATATAGCATATCTATATTATCACTATATGTAACGCGTTTGTCAATATCAAAATTGGTGATTATTTCTATATATATCATCACAGTATTTAAAAATTGATGTTTATTACTGGTAATGCGTCTTCAATTTTGTGCAAATGTGACATACTCCTTGATCTGCAGCAAAAGATTCTTCTGCTGCCCGACCATCCTGTCATGAGCAGAAACGGCAGCACTACACCAATGCGTTCTGCCATGCCCACTTGCCGCTTCCGGCTTCTTGGAATATAGTGGTGTCAGGTAAGCGCAGTTCGCGGCAGTACTCTGCCGGATGCACTCAATCCAAAAACAACCAGGGAGAATCACAGACATGCCTCCGCGCGGACACAGTTCAGGATCACACTCAAGTCATTCACATTCGAGCAGCAGCCGTTCGCACAGCAGCCGCTCTTATTCAGGCCGTTCCGGCAGCAGTTCTCACAGCAGATCTTCCCATTCATCAAGGTCATATACTGCTGCGAGCCGCACTCAGGCCAGGCCGAGGACGAACCAGCCCTCCGGCTACCGCGGCGCTTCGCCCGTAAGGCATTACGCGCGGCGGCACGACTATGTTTTCTATCCGGTCGGCTGGACAGACAGCGTTACCGGACGGGAATATAAAGAGGGATATTACGACGAGAACGGCCAGTACTATGAGGATGTTGCCTTCAAGACAGGCGACCAGTACGACAATGTGCTGTGCAGATGTGAATACTGCGGAAAACAGAGCAAGATGACCTGGAAGGAGAACATGACTCTTTCCTGTCCGGGGTGCGGCGCCCCTCTTACGATTGTCTCGGCTCTGGATGAAGAGGAGCCGCAGCCGCAGCAGAAAGCCGCAGCAGGCTCCCTCTCCGCCTCCGCGATATCCGCTCTCGTCATATTTATAGTGGCAGTTGTCTTCATCATTGTCGTCGCCGCATCGATATTCAGCTTCAGTCACAGCAGCCGGCCTGACTACATATACAGTATCGACGAAGAAGATCCCGGGTATGCGTCTGCTCCGGACAATACGGAGATCTTCGGCGACACGATCTATCTCGATAAAATCGATGACAGCACATATGTTATTTCCGAGGACGGAAAGGAGAGCTACGACAGGAAGCTGACCTGGGACTATGGCTATGACAGCTATTATGACCGGGACTCCGACTGCTACCTCTGGTACAATACAGATGTTGCCCCGAATCTCTGGCAGTACTGGTACGAGGGAATCTCCTCCGATTACGGGGACTACGGCTGGATGGAATACGAAGAGTCCGGCTGGTATATTGAAGAGAGTGACGGATATTGGGTAAGCCTCCCTGATTTCTATGACAAGAGCAGGCTGTGGCATATCGAAGAGTGAATATGATTAAGAAAAACCAGATTGTCAAAATCTACGGAACAGACTTTAAAGCGATCACCATCGAGCTTCTTAAGAATACAGAACTCGAAAAGCTGATCGGCGACCGCAGCACAAGGATCGGCATTAAGCCGAACCTTGTCGTGCCCTCTCCCGCCGAATACGGCGGAACCACGCATCCCCAGGTGATTGCGGGCATCATCGAATATCTGCAGGAACATGGCTTTGAAAATATCATTATCGCAGAAGGCTCCTGGGTCGGAGACCGCACATCCGAGGCCTATGAGTACTGCGGATACCGGCAGCTCTGCGAGACCTACCATGTACCCTTTGTGGATACGCAGAAGGAAAAATGGCACAGCATCGACTGCGCCGGCATGAAGCTGAGTGTCACCGACGTGACGGACAGAATTGACTTTCTGATCAATGTTCCTGTCCTGAAGGGACACTGCCAGACGAAGGTAACCTGCGCCTTAAAGAACCTGAAAGGCCTGCTGCCCAACAGCGAAAAGTCCCGCTTCCACAGGATGGGGCTCCATAAGCCGATCGCTCACCTGCAGGCCGGCATTCACCAGGACTTTATCGTGATCGATCACATCTGCGGCGACCTTGATTTCGAAGAGGGCGGCAACCCCGTCGTGCGCAACTGCGTCATGGCTGCGCTCGATCCTGTCCTTACCGACAGCTACGCATGCCATCTGATGCACTATACGCCCGATGATATCCCCTATATCCGGATCGCCGAGAGCCTCGGGATCGGTACCACGGATCTTACCACGGCACAGATCATCTCCCTTGGCGGCAAAGGAGAAGAAAAAGAGCTTCCCTTAGACCGCAGGATCCTGAATGTATCCTACGCCGTAGACGAAGTGGACTCCTGCAGCGCCTGCTATGCGAGCCTCATCGGCGCACTCCGCCGCCTGGATGAGGAGGGCATTTTAAGCCGCCTTGAGGACCAGATCAGCATCGGGCAGGGCTTCCGCGGGAAGACCGGGAAGCTCGGCATCGGCAACTGCACCGCAGGCTTTGAAACCTCCATCCGCGGCTGCCCTCCCGATGAAGACGCCATCTATGAAAAGTTAAAGGACTATATCGGTGCATAACCGATATAGCCCTCTCTACTTGTTTCAAATCCGTGAAATCCTGAAGATCCCGTAATTCTGCTCAGGCCTGATCAGCTGCCCATGCTGCCGGCTACCTTCAGCATCTTCTGCGACACCCTGAGGGACACCTCCGCATAGTACAGCGCCTCGGCATCGGTCAGGTCCATCTCCCCGATCGCATCGCACTTCTGCGCAAACTCAGCATACTTACTCAGGAACTGCATATACTGCATCAGTGCGTTCACATCCGAACTGTCATAGCTTTCCATGAAGTATACATACTCATCCATAAACGCTTCATAGCTGTCCAGGAACTCCTTGATCTCGGGTCTTACTCCCGGTATGCCGCTGCCTGACACAGCCGCTTCCTGTTCATTATTTTCCTCCGCGGCCGGCTGCTGCACTTCTTCCTGCATTTCCGGTTCCACGGTCTGTGACTCGACAGTTTCAGCCTGTTCCGGTTCAGGCACTGCTTCTGGTTCCGGCGCGGTCACAGATTCCGCCACGGTTTCCGGTTCTGCCACAGTCTCCGGCTCAGGCGCCGCTACAGGTTCCGGCGCGGGTTCCGGTTGTGCAGGTGTCGCCTGTTCCGCAGCCGCCACGACGCTTTCGGCCGGAGGTGTTACCGTCCTGACACTTCTTGTCCGGCCGCTCCTGCCCGCGCTGGCAAGGCACGCAAGGACGGCAATGATAATCGCGGCTCTTGCCAGTCCCCGTCCTTCCGTCAGATATCGTTTCGCCTTCCGGCCTCCGATAATCCCTGCTATCAGTCCGAGTAAAGACAGAAATCCGTTTCCGGAGAAGAGTCCGAGAACCGCGCTCACGATGCCCGCAAGTCCGAAGTAGGACTTCTTCATCGATGCAGCACTTCTTCTCCATTCAGGGACGGAATCGGCAGCACTCTTTCCAAATGTGTCATCACTCTGTTCAGATGTATTCTCGAACTGTTCTAAAGCACCCTCAGAACTGTACTCTGTGCTGCCCTCGTCCGGGCTGCCGGAACGTATTTCTGCGTTTTCTGCCGCATTTTCCGATTCGTTTTCCACTCTGTTTCCGGCTGCATTTCCTGCTTCGAATTCTTCTGCAGACGCAGGCTCCTGCGCCTCCTGTCTCTTAATCTTATTTCCGCAGTTCGGACAGAATCTGATCTTATCGTCGATCTCAGCTCCGCAATTATCACAAAACATAAAAACCTCCCTTACACAATAGATTTCCGGCAGTGTCTTTACCGAAACAGTTTCCCGA
>ODAI013685475.1_pt1 | contig 12202 bp, 8 predicted proteins | sample 1539321 | NCBI WGS metagenome assembly ODAI01 (sample SAMN02144231, study PRJEB22623) | gut metagenome | biome: sheep rumen | host: Ovis aries | place: New Zealand
ATGCCGGATATCGACGTGGACTTCTGCTACGAACGGCGGCAGGAGGTGATCGACTATGTGGCGCGGAAATACGGCGCGGATCACGTGAGCCAGATCATCACCTTCGGCACGATGGCGGCCAAGGGCGTGGTGCGGGACGTGGGGCGCGTGCTGGGGATGAGCTACCAGGAAACGGACGCGGTGGCCAAGGCGATTCCCTTTGAGCTGGGCATGACGCTGCAGCGGGCGCTGGACATTTCGCCCATGCTGGCTCAGATGGTGCGGGAGCAGCCCCGGGTCAGGGAGCTGATCGACACGGCCATGACGCTGGAGGGCATGCCCCGGCACGCCTCCACCCACGCGGCCGGCGTGCTGATCACCGGAAAGCCGGTGATGGAATATGTGCCGCTGCAGCGCAATGACGAGGTCATCACGACCCAGTATCCCATGGGCACGATCGAACGGCTGGGCCTGCTGAAAATGGATTTTCTGGGGCTGCGGACGCTGACGGTCATCCGGGATACGCTGGACATGATGCGGGAGATCGGGAAGGACATGCGGGCGGAGGACATTCCCCTGGACGACCCGGCCGTGTACCGGATGATCAGCGAGGGGGACACGGAGGGCGTTTTTCAGATGGAAGGCGCGGGCATGACGGGCTTCCTGAAGAACATGAAGCCCAGCTGTTTTGAGGATATTATCGCCGCCATTTCCCTGTACCGTCCGGGCCCCATGGAATCCATTCCCCGGTACATCGCGGGCAAGGTGGATCCGGCCAGCGTGCACTATGAGACGGAAAAGCTGCGTCCCATCCTGGACGTGACCTACGGCTGCATGGTGTATCAGGAGCAGGTGATGCAGATCGTGCGGGATCTGGCCGGCTACAGCTACGGCCGCAGCGATCTGGTGCGCCGGGCCATGGCGAAAAAGAAAAAGAAGGTGATGGACGAGGAACGGGAGATCTTCGTTCACGGGCTGGTGGACGCGTCGGGACAGGTGACCGTGCCGGGCTGCGTGCGCAACGGCGTGCCGGAGCCCATCGCAAACCAGATCTATGACGAGATGATTTCCTTCGCCAGCTACGCCTTCAACAAATCGCACGCGGCGGCCTACGGCGTGGTGGCCATGCAGACCGCCTGGCTCAAGCGCTACTATCCGGTGCAGTTCATGGCGGCGATGCTCAACAGCGTCTACGGCAACACGGGCAAGATTGCCGGCTACATCCAGTACTGCCGCGGAAGAGGCATCGACGTGCTGCCGCCGGATGTGAACGGCAGCCGGTGGAAATTCACCGTGCGCGCGGCGGAGGGGCAGAAGCCGGCCATCCTGTTCGGGCTGGGGGCCATCAAGAGCGTGGGCGAGAGCGCGGCCCGGGAGGTGATCCGGGAGCGGGAGGCGGCGGGGCCCTATCGGGATATCTTCGACTTCTGCCGGAGAATCGACCCGGGCGAATGCGGCAAGCGGGTGGTGGAAAGCCTGATCAAGGGCGGCGCCTTTGATTCCACCGGAGCCAACCGGCCGCAGATGCTGGCCGTGTTCGAGCGGGCCATGGACGCCAACCAGAGCTCCCGCAGGAAGAACGTCAGCGGACAGGTAAGCCTGTTCGACCTGATGGGCGGGGACGGAATGACGGCGGTGCTGGAGCTGGAGGAGCATCTGCCGCCGATGGCGGACTGCCCGCGGAGCGTGCGGCTGCAGATGGAGAAGGAAGCAACCGGCGTGTACATGACGGGGCATCCGCTGGATGAATACCGGGACGTGATGGCGAAAATGACCTTCACCACCGCGCAGCTGGAAAACCCGGAGGAGCTGGCCGCGGACGGCGAGGAGCTGGACGGACGGAACGTGGTCATGGGAGGCATCCTGACGGAGGTCAAGGGCAAGGCCACCAAGAAGGGGGACTACATGGCCTTTGTGACCCTGGAGGACATGACGGGGCAGATCGAATGCCTGGTGTTTCCCCGGGTGTTTGAACGGTTCCAGAGCCTGCTGCGGGAGGACGAGGCGGTGGTCATCACGGGCAGGCTGAGCCTGCGGGAGGACGAATCGCCGAAGCTGCTGGCGGAGCAGCTGTTTCCCCTGGCCGGCTGGGCGGAAAAGGAGACCGGGGAGACGGAAAAGCCCCCGGCCCGGCCGGAGCTGCCCGCGCCCGGCGCGGAGAGCGCGAAACAGGCGTCCGCGGCCCGGAGAAAGCTGTATCTGCGCCTGGCGCGCAGCCAGATGGACGCGGTTTCCGCCGCCCTGGCGGTGGAAACGGGAGAGGTGCCGGTGTACCTGCATATTCCGGAGGAGAAGCTGACGCTGCTGAGCCCCCGGGACTGCTGGTGCAGCGCAAGTGAGCGCTGCCTCAATCGGCTGAGAGACCTGCTGGGGCAGGACAACGTGGTGCTGAAGGAAGCGAAAGCATGAGCGGCATGAAGGATACGCAGCCGGCGCTGGCCCTGGAGCGGGTGACCAAGCGATACGGCGCGGTGACGGCCCTGCGGGAGGTTTCCTTTTCCATTCCTGCCGGGCAGACGGTCGGGCTCCTGGGGCGCAACGGCGCGGGGAAAACCACGGCCCTAAACCTGATGACGGGATACTTTCCCCCGACGGAGGGCGTGGTGCGCGTGGCCGGTCAGGACCTGGCGGAGGAGCCGAGAGCCTGCAAGCGGCGGATCGGCTTTCTGCCGGACCGGCCTCCGCTCTATGACGAGATGACGGTGGCGGAATATCTCCGCTTCGTGTGCGACCTGCGGGAGGTGGCGCCCCGGGCCCGGGCGGCGCATGTGGAGGAAATCCTGGAGAAATGCGGGCTGACGGAGGTGCGGGAGCGGCTGCTGGGCCAGCTGAGCCGGGGCTACCGGCAGCGGGCGGGCATCGCGCAGGCGCTGTGCGGCAGCCCGGACATCCTGATGCTGGATGAGCCGACCGTGGGGCTGGATCCGCGCCAGACGGTGGAAATGCGGACGCTGATCCGGCAGCTGGGCCGGGAGAGAACGGTGATTTTTTCCAGCCACCTGCTGTCCGAGGTGCAGGAGCTGTGCGCCCGGGTGCTGATCCTGCAGGAGGGGCGCCTGGCAGGGGACGTATCGCTGGAGGCGGGCGGAGAAGCCGGCAGGCGGCTGCGTCTGACGGTGGCGGAGGGAAGCCCGCGGGTGCTCTCGGCACTGCGGCAGGTGCCGGGCGTCGCACGGGCGGAGAGGCAGAGAGGAACGGAGACCGGGGAAGCGGAGCTGCTCCTGGAGATCGCCGGAGACAGGGCGGACCGGGAGATCAGGGATCAGGTGTTCCGCACGCTGGCCGCCCTGGATGTGCCGATCCGGGCGATGGGCGAGGAGCGGGAGGGCCTGGAGGCGCTGTTCCTGCGGCTGACGGCGGACGAAGAAGGGGGATACGCGGATGAAAACGATCTGGCGGCGGGAATGGCGGGCCTATTTTCTGACGCCGGTGGGCTATGTGTTCATCGGCGTGTTTCTTGCGGTGTCCTCCGTGCTGTTCTTTCTGGAGATTCTCGCGCCGCGCAGCGGCGATCTGCCGACCTTTTACGGGAGCATGAGCTATCTGTGGATGCTGCTCAGCCCGATCCTGACCATGCGCCTGCTGGCGGAGGAGAGGCAGAAGAGGACGGATCAGCTGCTGCTGACCAGTCCGGTTTCCCTGCCGGCCATCGTCCTGGGGAAATACCTGGCCGCGGTTTCGGTGCTGCTGCTGACGGCCTCCCTGACGCTGGTGTACGTGCTTGTGGTGGCGATGTATGGGACGGTGTATCCGGCGGAGCTGGCGGTCAACCTGCTGGGCTTCGTGCTGCAGGGCTGCGCCTTTGCCGCGATGGATCTGTTCCTGAGCGGCTGCGCCTCCACGCCGGTGATTGCCGCGGTGCTGAGCTTTGGCGCGAATTTTCTGCTGTGGATGCTGGATCTGCTGGAAAACGCGGTAGGCGCGGAGTGGGTCGCGCGGATCCTGCGCTTCCTGTCGCTGTACAGGCGAAACGAAACGTTCCTGATGGGCCAGCTGAGCTTTGCGGGCATCCTGTACGAGGTGAGCTTCGCCGGGTGCTTTCTCGCGCTGACCATCTATCTGCTGCACCGCAGGCGGATCGCGTAGAAGGACGGAAGAATGAGGGGAGGGAAGGAGTCCATGAAAAAGGAGCCGCAGGGCAGGCGGAGCCGCCGCAGGCTGCGGGGCTACGCCGCTGTGATGCTGCTGGTGCTGCTGGCATCGCTGGCGCTGCTGAACGTGGGCGCGACGGAGCTGGAGCGCCGCTTGGGCTGGCGCGTGGACGCCTCCTTCAACGCGGTGACCAGCTACGGCGCGAAGACGCGGGAGGTGCTGGAGAAGCTGGCGCACCCGGTGCATATCTACGCGGTCTATCGGCGGGGGCAGGAGGACGGCCCCCTGCTGGAGCTGCTGGACCGGTATGCGGCAGCCACCCCGCTGCTGACCTGGGAACAGGTGGATCCGGGCATGAATCCCGCGCTGCTGCAGCGCTTCTCTACGGAGAGCCGGACGGTGAACGCGGACGAGCTGATCGTCTACGGGCCGGACGCGGAGCGCTGGCGGGTGCTGGGCGCGGAGGACTTTGTGAGCCTCAGCCTGGATGAGACGGGAGAGGCCTATACGGCGGCGGGCTGGACCTATGAGCAGAGCCTGACCCGGGCCATCGACTATGTGACCCGGGAGCGCATTCCCCGGATCGTGATCGCGCAGGGACACGGAGAGCTGGATCAGGAGGCGACGGCCGCGTTCCGGAGCCTGCTGGTGGAGAATCAGTATGAGGTGATCTACAGCGGGCTGTCCGGGGAGACCTGGGACTGGAGCCCGGAGGACCTGCTGGCCTTTTTCAGCCCGCTGCGGGATCTGACGGGAGAGGAGCTGGAGCGGGTCCGCGCCTTCGCGGGGAAGGGCGGAAGCCTGCTGTTTACCTGTGATTATACGGATCCGCTGAAGGACATGGGAAACTACCGGACGCTGATGCGCAGCTACGGCTTTGTGCCGCTGGAGGGGATCGTGGTTGCGGACCGGGACGCGCCGGAGACCTATGATCAGGATGTCCGGATCCGGCTGATTCCGGAGCTCTGCTCCACGGATCTGACGATGGATCTGGTGGCCTCGGGCCGGAACGCGCTGATTCTGCCCGGGGCACGGGCCTTTGAAACGCAGGAGGAAGCGGACCGGTATCTGACGCTGATGACCGTGCTGCAGAGCGGGGAGGGAGCCTATCTGAAGGTCCTGACCTCGAAGACGACCAGCATGGAGCCTGCCCCGGAGGATCCCCGCGGCCCCTTTCCCCTGGCCCTGGAGGCGCGGCGCGTGACGGAGGAAGGATATGTTTCCAGAGCGCTGGCCTTTGGCTGCTCCGCGCTGCTGACGGAGCGGCAGCTGTGGGCGATGACGGACAGCCAGCCGCTGATCCTGCGGAGCGTCGAATTCCTGCTGAACGCCGGGGCGGCGGAGCTGACCATGATGGCCAGGGACGGGCTGCGGCCGGGCCTGCGGGCGGAGAGCGGCGCCGTGGGATCCATCGTGCTGACCGCGCTGCCGGCCTGCGTGCCCTGCGTCGCGCTGCTGATTCTGCTGCCCAGAAGGCGGCGCGGAAAAAAGGAAAGGGCGGCATGACCGAAGATGCAGAAGGTGGAACGGAGAACGCCCCGGGGGCGTCGGATCGGCAGGGGGAAGGCGCTGGCCGGGATGCTGGCGGCGCTCGTGCTCCTGGCGCTGGGACTGATATGGCTCAGGCAGGAGCAGGCCCCGGCGGGAGAGGGCCCGAAGGGCGCTGCGGGAGGGGAACTGATTCCCGCGGCGGCGGGACCGGTGACGGAGCTGACGCTGAAGCTGCGGGGCGAGGAAGCCTGGCGGGCCGTCCGCAGGGAGGACGGGGGCTATTCGCTGGCGGAGGACGGGAGCTGGACGATGGATCCGCTGCTGACGGATCCGCTGGTGGAGTCGCTGCAGGCGCTGGAATATGAAGAGGTGCTGACGGAGGAAGCGGCGGCCTACGAGGACCGGCTGGCTGACTTCGGGCTGGCGGATCCGGAGGTGGAGGTGGCCTGGCGCACGGAGGACGGGACCGAACGGCGCGTGCGCATCGGCGACGCCGTGACCGGCTCCGAGGGCCGGCTGCACTATATGCTGCTGGACGGAGACGCCCGGCTGCTGGGGGTCAGCGTGGGCCTCGTGCAGACCCTGCGGGTGGAAAAGGCGCTGCTCCACCCCGTGGAGCAGCCGGAGATCCGCACCGCGCTGCTGGACCGGATCACGGTCACGGGGACGGATGGCCGGATCGCCGCGGAATGGACGCTGGCGGGCGCGGTGACGGATGCCGACGCGGGCACCGCCTGGCGCGTGACGGCGCCCTTCGTCTACGCGGCGGATGAGGATGCCATCCGGGGACTGAAGGAAAACGCCGGCAAACTGGTCCTGGGCATGTACCTGGGAGAGGCGACGGAGGACCGCCTCGCCGACTACAGCCTGGCGGGAGAGGGCGAGAGCCTGACGCTGCATTTCGCGGCGGGATCGACGGGCACCGTGTCGGAACAGGGCGTCTATGACGTGCAGGACTGGGAGGAGGAGACCCTGTTTTTCCGCATCGGCGCGCCGGTGGGCGAGGTGACCCGGGCGGTGTGCTTCGGGAAGGAAATCGCCACGATGAGCCTGACCTCGCTGAACGCGTTTCTCACGACGGACCCGATGGACACCGCAGCACGCTACCCGGTGCTGACGCCGCTGGATTCCCTGGAAAGCCTGACGGTGGAAACGGAGACGGAAACCGTGACCTATGTCCTGGAGGAGCCGGAAGGAACGGACGAAAAGGCGGACGGCGCGCAGCGGCGCTGCCTGAAAAACGGCACGGAAATCTCCATGGACGCCTTCGCCGCGGCCTATCAGAGAATGCTGACGGTGAACTGCACCGGGAGGCTGCCGGAGGACGCGGCCTGGGGGCCGGCACATCAAAAATATGCATTCCGCACGGTGAACGGCGGAATGCATACGGTTGAGCTATGCACCTTTGACAGCATGCATGATGCGGTGGTGGTGGACGGCGCCGCGCTGTTCTATCTGATCCGGGGCGGCATGCCGGAGCTGCCCTGATCAGGCAGAGAGAATTTCATAGCCGATGATGTTTTTCCCGGTGTAGCGGAGGCTGACGCTGTCCCCCTCCCGGAAGGCGGGCAGGGGCAGGCGGTTATCCCAGTAGAACATACGGTCCCGGGTGCCGTGCTTATCCGCTTCCCCCAGAAACACCAGGCTGCGGCAGGAAATGCCGTCCACCAGGGAGACGTCGGGCTCCAGATGATCGAAGATCATGGTCTCCGTGTGAGAGCGGCCGGACAGCGCCGCCTCGATCAGCCGCTCATAGAGGCGGATGGGCCGGCAGAGCATTTCCAGCACGAAGATGGCGGCAAAGCCCAGCAGCATCAGCAGAGCGACGGAGAGCACCTGCACCCGGGCCAGGAAGGACCAGACGATCAGCCCCAGCAGCACCAGGGAAAAGACGCCCAGCAGCAGCAGACGCTTTTTGCGCTGCGCGCGCAGGGCGGAAAGCATATCCGCCGTATAGAGTTCCTGCATATGATCGACTCCTTTGCGGTTCCGCGCTTCTCCGCCTCCGGAGGCCGGGGGGAGGCGCGGAGCCTGACCTGATGGCGCGCAGAAGCCGCGCCCGGAATACGCTCATTATAGCGAAACCGGCGGATGAATTCAATTCCCTTTCTGCGGGAGGACGGAGCCTCAGGCCTCCGGGGACTGCAGCCGGCGCAGCAGGCCCGAGGCCTTCAGCGCGGGAACCACCGCGTGATAGAAGACCGGAGCGGCAATGACCGCGGCCAGGGCGTTGATGAGGGAGGGAATGAGCTTGCTGACCAGGGTGGCGCCCACGGCGTCCATCGGAAAGGCGTAGACATAGCGCTGGTAGATGAAGGTCTTGAGCATGTAGAGCAGGACATAGGTCAGGGCGCCGACGATGCTGGCGATCACGGTGCGGTCCGCCCGGCGGAGGCTGACGACGGCGCTGCCCAGCAGCCGGCCGCAGACCCAGGCCATGGCGAACTTGCTGACAAAGGTGATCAGCACGTTGATGACATCGTAGCCGGTGAAGGCATCATAGAGCGCGGAGCCCAGGCCGGCCGCCACGCCCCCCGGCACCGGCCCCAGCAGCATGCCGCTGAGCAGGCAGACGGCGTTGGCCAGATGCACCTTGGAGCCCAGAAACGGGAAACGGAAGAGCGTGACCACATACACCATGGCGGCCATCACGGCGCCGAAAACGATGTGGGTCAGGGAAAGCTGCTGCTTCTTCACGCGAAATCACCTCCGAAAAATGCCCTTGACGAAAGGCTGCCGGTAGTATAAGCTCTTTCTGGCCTTGTGAAAAGTGCCAGAAAAGGAGAAAAACATAAGACCAGATGAAGGAACATAAACCGGCCTACCTGGAGCTGTACGAAACCCTGCGGGAGGAGATCCGACGGGGCGACCGGGCCGCGGGGGAGAGGCTGACCTCCCGCAGGCAGCTGGCCCGGGACTACGGGCTGAGCGTCGTGACGGTGGAGCACAGCCTGGAGCTGCTCTGCCAGGAGGGCTACATCGAAGCCAGGCCCCGAAGCGGATACTATATCATCTATCAGGCGGAGGACGGCTTTGCCGTGTCCGTTCCGCCCGAGGCGGAGCCCCGGGGCGTGTCGGCCCCCGGAGGGGAGAGAACCTTTCCCTTCTCCGTGCTGGCAAGGACGATGCGGCGCGTGCTGACGGACTACGGGGAGGCGCTGATGAGCAAGCCGCCCAACCAGGGCTGCGAGGAGCTGCGCCGGGCGATCAGCCGGTATCTGGGCAGAAACCGCGGCATGCAGGTCCGGCCGGAATGCATCTATGTGGGCGCCGGCGCGGAATATCTGTATGGGCTGGTGGTGGAGGCGCTGGGAGCGGACCGGGTTTTCGCCATCGAATCCCCCTCCTATGAAAAGATCGAGCAGGTGTACCGGGCAAGGGGCGTCACCTGCGAGCTGCTGCCCCTGGGCCGGAACGGCATTCAGTCCGCGGCGCTGCGCAGAACCCGGGCCTCGGTGCTGCATATCACCCCGTACCGCAGCTTTCCCAGCGGTGTGACCGCCACCGCCTCCAAGCGCGCGGAATATCTGAAGTGGGCGGAGGCGGGGGACCGGTTTGTGGTGGAGGATGATTTCGAATCCGAGTTTTCCCTGCTGAGAAAGCCGGAGGAAACCGTGTTCACTGCGGCGGAGAAGGATAACGTGATCTATCTGAACACCTTCAGCCGGACCATTTCCCCCTCGCTGCGCATCGGCTACATGGTCATTCCGGAAAGCCGGCTGGACGCCTTCCGGGCGAAGATCGGATTCTATTCGTGCACGGTGCCCGCCTTCGAGCAGTACGTGCTGGCCAGCCTGGTGGACAGCGGCGATTTTGAACGGCACATCAACCGCATCCGCCGGGAGGAGAGGAGAAAGACGCAGGAGGAGATCAGACAATGCACATGAGAACCAAAAAATGGGCGCGGCCCGAGCTGGCGGCCTGCCCCTGGTTCACGGCGAAGGGTGTGAGCCGCCGGAACGCCTGGCGGCAGCGGTTCGCGGAGCCGGACAGGCCGCTGCATGTGGAGATGGGCTGCGGAAAGGGCGTGAGCTCCGCCCAGATGGTGGCCGAGCATCCGGAAATCAACTACGTCCTCGCGGATCTGAGCGCGGATGTGCTGGGGGACGCGAGACGGAACGTGGTCCGGACCTGCGGGGAGCAGGTTGCGAATGTGCAGATCCTGCAGACGGATATCTGCCGGATTGAGGAGCAGTTCGGGGAGGAGGACCGGGCGGAGAGGATATATATTCATTTCTGCAATCCCTGGACGGAGCACCCCAAGCATGCCAAGCGGCGGCTGACGCATCCGAGGCAGCTGATGCAGTATCGCGGCTTTCTGGCGGAGGGAGGGGAAATCTGGTTCAAAACGGACGACGATACGCTGTTTGAGGATTCCCTGGTGTACTTTAACCTGTGCGGGTTCGAAACGGTGTATCTGACGCATGACCTTCACCGGGCGGGCTTTACGCCGAACTATGTGTCCGAGCATGAGGAGAAATACATGCGCCTGGGGGTGCCCATCAAGATGGCCGTCTTCCGGAAGCTGGAAGGCGATCCCGGGTTTGATCCCACCCGCTACCGGCTGACGCCGGGGGTGCGGGAAAGCGCGCTGAAGCGGCTGGACCGGGAGACGGGCCTTCCGACGGGGAGCGGGGGGCCGGCAGAACAGGAAAAGTGCAGAAATGACGAATAAATATGCATTGAATTCAAGAAAAACCCGAAGATAATGAATAAAATGCATTGACAGCGAATAATGTGAATGCTATACTACGTTCAGTTCCGAACGTTCGGATACGAGAACGGACCCCAATGAAACGGAGCATGGAGGAGAATGAAAATGAAGAAGTTTGTTGCACTGCTGGTGGCGCTGATGATGCTGGGCTCGGCTGCGCTGGCCGACACCCTGACCATGGGAACCAACGCGAGCTTCCCGCCCTATGAGTATTACGAGAATGAGACCATCGTCGGCATCGACGCGGAAATCGCCGCGGCGATCGCGGAAAAGCTGGGCATGGAGCTGGTGATCGAGGACATGGATTTCGGCGCGATCATCACCGCCGTTTCCACCGGAAAGGTCGACTTCGGCATGGCCGGCATGACCGTGACGGAGGAGCGCCTGCAGAGCGTCAACTTCTCTGACACCTACGCCACCGGCATCCAGGCGATCATCGTGAAGGAGGGTTCCCCCATCACGTCCGTGGATGATCTGTACGCGGAAGGCGCGGCCTACCGGGTGGGCGTGCAGGAATCCACGACGGGCGACATCTACTGCACGGGCGACTTCGGCGAGGAGCGCGTCGAAAAATACAAGGTGGGCGCGGATGCCGTGGCGGCCCTGATGACCGACAAGGTGGACTGCGTGATCATCGACAACGAGCCCGCCAAGGCCTATGTGGCGGCCAACGAAGGGCTGAAGATTCTGGATTCCTCCTACGCCGTGGAGGACTACGCGATCGCCATCGCGCTGGAGAACACCGAGCTGCTGGAGAAGGTCAACGCCGCGCTGAAGGAGCTGACCGAGGACGGCACCGTGGCGGCCATCCTGGAGAAGTATATTCCCGCCGAATAAGCGGATTCTCAGGTGAACGGACGAAGCAGAGGGAGCGAGGGATCGCCCCCTTTGCTTCACTTTCACGCAGAAATGACGGATTGAGGATGGGTTCCAGATGAGCAGAGGGAAGAAACGGGCGCTGCAGGCGGCCGGGGTGATCGTTGCCCTGGGTCTGGCGGCGCTGGTCATCTACCTGACGGCCTTCCATCAGGCGGATGTGCTGAAGGTGGAGAATGGCAGGCTGGTGGGCGCCAAGCCCACGTGGCTGACGGCGCTGTTTGCCGAGAACGGGCAGCAGGCCCGATATTACAAGCTGGCGGATGTGACAGCACCCAAAAACTATACGGCGGACCGGGAGGCGGAGGATCCGGACGGGGATCCGCTGACGACCTTCTTTGTCTTCACGGGCAAGGATCCGGAGCAGCAACCCGGGCAGGTTCTGGTTCAGGCGCTGCCGGAGACGATGGAGCAGATTCTGGCGGAGAAGGAGACCTCCCGGTGCGGGGAGCTGTCCGTGGGCGGACAGACCGGCTATCTGGCCCGGGAAACGGAGGCGGCCGGGGAAAGGCTGTCCCTGTATCTGGCGTCCCCCTACCCGGAGGCCTGCATCGAGGTGCGGGTCAGCTACGCGCAGCCGGAGGACGGGGAAGCGATGATGGCGCTGGTGGGCGCCGCCGCGGAAAAGGTGGTACCCGGAAAGCAGCTGTCGCCCCTGGCGGCGGATTTCAAGCTGAACTTCCTGGACGACAGCCGCTGGACCTACCTGTGGAACGGCCTGCTGGTGACGCTGGAAATCACGCTGGCGGCGGTGCTGCTGGGCATCGTGATCGGCGTGGTGGTGGCCACGGTCCGCTCCACCTGGGATCAGAACAGTGAAAACATGCACCGCGGGCCCGGCAAGGCGGTGCTGCGGTTCCTGAACGGTTTATGCAGGGTTTATCTCACCGTCATTCGCGGAACGCCCGTGGTCATTCAGCTGATGATCATGTACTACATCATCTTTTCCACTTCGCGCAACGGGGTGCTGATCGCCATGCTGGCCTTCGGCATCAACTCCGGTGCCTATGTGGCGGAAATCATCCGCGGCGGCATCATGAGCATTGACCG
>ODAI013777580.1_pt1 | contig 12202 bp, 9 predicted proteins | sample 1539321 | NCBI WGS metagenome assembly ODAI01 (sample SAMN02144231, study PRJEB22623) | gut metagenome | biome: sheep rumen | host: Ovis aries | place: New Zealand
GACTGGGAGACAGACATCGGATCCAGCACATGCGTGGTCAATCTCCCGAAAGAAGCTGACCTCAGCAAGGCGAAGGTGTATTCGGGATCATACGGCACTGAGTCCAACGAGGACAATGCCGTGCTCGAGACCGGTGAAGACAACAAGACCATAACCATAACTGCAAAGGACATACCTGCGCATCATGGTGTTACCCTTCAGCTTGAGCTTCCTCAGGGCTACTGGGAAGGTGCTCCGCAGTTCGGAAGCATCACTATAGCCAACATGATGCTGTTCCTGCTAGGTCCGGTTGGAGCCATACTGCTTTGGTACCTCTTCGGAAGAGACCGGCACATGGTGAAAACTCTCGAGTTCTACCCTCCGGATGACCTTACTCCGGGCGAGATCGGCTATCTTGTGGACGGCAGAGCTGATAAGCAGGATGTGATTTCCACTATCGTTTACCTCGCGGATAAGGGATATATCGAGATAGAGGAGATGGACAGAAAGAAGTTCAGGTTCATAGCTAAAAAAGAACCTGGCACGGAAGTCCCTTCATATGTACGAGAGATCTACAATGGCCTTTTCCCTGGCAAAAAAAATAAGGTAAGGACGAGCGACCAGCTCGGAGCTTCGTCTGCTTTCGGAAGGAAGTATCAGAAATCCAGGGAGCTTCTCGAGGATATGTTCAAAGGCAGCAGTGCAATTATAAGGCCTGATTCGCGCATGGCGAGAGCAGCCTGCACCGTAGCAGCTATGGTCCCAAGCGCAGCATATATTACCTGGGCCGGAGCCAATGGCGATGAAGGCGGCGGCTTCATGCTGTTCTGGTCAGCTGCGCACATTCTGGTCTGTGTTAAGCTCATGTGCTCTGTATATGACAACATACGCTCATCGTCAAAGGTGATGTCGGTCATAAAGAGCCTCGGAGCGATCTGGTTCTTTACAATGGGAGTCGGAGTGCTTCCTCTTACATCAGATGCCCTGACCCTGCTGACTGCTCCAAGAGCCATAGCTCTTGTTATGTATCTGGCAATAGGAACGCTTATAAGCATGTTCTTCGCGGTCGTTGCTATCGCAAAGACTGATTCGTATACGGATCTTCTCGGCAGAGTGCTCGGATTCAGAGATTTCATAAAGACTGCAGAGCTCGACAAACTCAACGAGCTTGTTGAGGACGATCCACAGTACTTCTATCATATAATGCCTTACGCTTACGTGTTTGGTCTGAGCAACAAGTGGATCAAAAACTTTGAGGATCTGCCGGTCGTTGCTCCTGAATGGTACCGCGGCAGCCGCGGCTTCGACAGCTTCGACTACTACATGATGGGCAGAATGATGAGCGACTGCAGCGCAAGCGTAAGTAATAACATAGTTATCCCTGCACCTTCGGGCGGCTCCGGCGGAGGCTGGAGCGGCGGAAGCAGTGGCGGCGGAAGCTGGAGCGGCGGAGGCGGCTTCAGTGGAGGCGGCTTCAGCGGCGGCGGTGCCGGAGGCGGCGGAGGCGGCGGCTGGTAAGAGGAATTGTCCTGCCGACTGGCAAGCCGAAGGCGCAGACAGAGGCATGGAAATTCCTTTACGCAGTGCACCCGCGACTGGCAAGCCGAAGGCGCAGGCAGAGCGGCAGGGCACGAGCCGTTAGAGGAATTGTCCTGCCGACTGACAATAAATTAATACATGAAAAAATATATAATTTGGGACTTTGACGGCACGCTCGTCAACACTAACAACATAATCATCGCGTCCTGGCAGGCGACTTTTGAGCACTATCTGGGTCACACTTTGCCGGTCAAAGAGATCGAGGCGACTTTTGGAGAGACCCTTGTAAACACGATCGGCAGAATGCTCCCTGATGCTCCTGTGGATGAAGTGGTAAATTATTACAGGGCGTATCAGGACTCCCACCAGGAGGACTACGCTGTTTATGTCTTTGAGGGCGTAAAGGAACTGCTGGAGCAGCTCAGGGAACGCGGATGCGTTCTTGGCGTCGGAACATCCAGGACTGCCTACAGCCTTCACAATTACATGCGAAGGCTTGGGATAGATGACTGCTTTGATGAAGTGGTCACTATGAATGATGTGAGCTCTCATAAACCTGACCCGGAAACCATTGATGCAGTTCTTCTGAAGATGATGGCCCAGTGCAATGAGCCGGCAGACCGCGGAGGCGGTATTCCGGAGCATGTCCGCGAAGCTGCAATAATGGTAGGAGACACAAAATATGACATAGGCTGTGCCAATAATGCCAGAGTTGACAGTATTCTGGTAGGATGGAGCCACTATGTAGATGAAGAGGACATGAAGGCTGCAGGCTTTGTGCCTACATACCGCATTGAAAGACCCGAACAGATCCTTAAAGTGATTTGACCACAGGATGAACCTTATAACGTTTTTTCACGTAACAATCGAATCAGGATTTGCGCTCTTTTGCCTGCTGGCGGTTATTTCTTTAAGAATGTACGACAGCGGAGAGCGCAAGGCTACAAGGGTTATATTAGCGACTCTGCTTACGAATGTGGTGATCAACATCGCTGACGCACTTGCGTATGTTTACCGCGGTGACCCGACACGCACCGGGTATAACATGGTAAGGATAAGCAATTTTGTTGTTTTTGTCGGTATGTTTGTGCTGCTCGCATTTGGCAATAAGCTTCTCGATACATTGCTCGAAGAAAGAGGCGCAGGCGCAGACAAAAGGCAGCGCAACGCGGTCTACATACTGTGCGGAGCCGGCACAGCGCTGGTTATATTATCTGCCTTCTTTGGCTTTCTCTATAGCTTTGACGACCGGAACTTCTATCACAGGGGTGTTATTTTTCCTGTGCTCCCGGCACTTGCAGCCGCTGCTGTCCTGATTTTGCTTATCAGGACGTTTAACGAGAAGGATACTCTCCCTGCAAGGGAGTACAACGCATTGATGAGCATATGGGTCCTTCCTATACTTGGAATGGCTGCGCAGACGCTGTACTACGGTATTTCACTTTCAAATATCTGCAATTCCATAGCCGTTATAGTAATGACAATGGTATTCATTCGCGAGACTATAGATGAGATCTCGGTAAGAAGGAGTTTCATACTGAACGGAGAGAGCGTAGAGCGCATATCAGATGATCTGGAAGTTTTTCTTAAAGGCACCGGAACTGAAAGACAGAACCGTATAAGGATACGCTTTACGGTTGAGGAAGCGCTTCTCAGCATATGGCAGCGCTTTGGCGACCTTAATATGGTTAAAGTAGTAGCCAGCATAAGGTTCGGCAGGCCGTCTATAAGGATAGAACATGTAGGTGATGCATATAATCCTTTCAGCAAGACAAAGTCCTCAGTAGATGAATGGAGCACCGGGCTGCTTGCTTCAGCGGGTCTCAGCCCGATGTACAGCTATTCGCACGGAACAAACATAATGAAGATACCGATGCGCAGGATAAGCATCAATCCTGTCATCGTGGTTATTTTTGCAATCACTTTCGGAATTATCGCAGGCAGCGTTGCTGCGATAACTCTGTCTGAGGGAGACGCTCAGTATGTGACAAACGGTCTGCTGATGCCGGTTTATGACCTGTGGAACAATATACTTTACAGTGTGTCCGCGCCGGCTATGCTCATAATAGTCATGTCTACCATGCTCGACACGCGCGAGGTGTCAGAGCAGGGCGGAAATGCGAGCATCATTACAGGCAGGTACTTTGTAATAATGCTTGTGCTGGGGGTTGTTGCAATAATTGGCGCTATGCTTTTATACGGCCACCGTTTTGTCTATTACGGATTCTCGAGAGATGCTCTGTCAGAGCTGATAAGGAATTTTTTCAGTGTTGTTCCTGAGAACCTGCTTGACCCTATAAGAGAATTCAACACAGCTCAGCTTATTCTTATGGGCATCATATTTGCGTATGCTACTATGGCAGTAGGCCAGCAGGCCGGCGGGATAGTATCGCTTATACATCAGCTCAACCTTGTAAGCATGCAGCTGGCACAGTGGATCGCAGGACTTATGCCTGTGTTTACGATATTCCTGACAGCTCAGCTCGTTCTCAGTCATGATGCTCAGCTGCTCACCTCACTTCTGATAGTCATACCTTTCTCAATAATAGTCTCACTGCTGGTCATGGCTATAGTATTGCTGCTGGTCAGCAAAAGGTACGGCGCAAAGCCGGGAACGCTGTTTAAGAAGTTATGGCCGTCATTCGCTCTTGCATTTAAGACGGGGCTCGATGCAGATTCGTACGATCTTTCCGAAAAGACCTGTATAAAAAGGCTGGGCATACAGAAAATATTTACAAAGAGAATGATGCCCCTCGGACTTGTTCTGTATATGCCTGCAAGCATGATAGGAATGATCGCCTTTGTAATTTATGCAGCGTTCAGCAGCGGAGTGACTATAACTCCGGTATGGATACTGAAAGCGATAGTCTTTGCGCTGATCCTGCTTGTTGCCGCACCGCCTATACCGGGTGTCAACCTGCTGTCATATGTTGTCATAATAGGAGAACTTGGCATAGGAACGGATTACGTGATCGCGGCAATGATATTCGATATATTGTTCAATGCATTCGGGGCCGCAGCCAACCTTATGATGCTGCAGCTCGATCTGATATTACAGGCAGAACACATGGGCCTTCTGAACTCTGCTGTTCTGAGTAGAGATGACGCTGAATAGTGCGTTTGACTCTTACAAATATTCGCAACTGGAGGAAAAATGATACAGCTTGATGAAATAAGAAGCCAGCTTCCGGCTCTTAAGGAGCAGATAACGGAAGTGGGAGGTTATCTTTGACCCGGCGGGTCTTAAGAACAGGATAGAAGAGCTCGGAGAAGAGAGCCTTAAAGAAGGATTCTGGAATGACCAGAAAAAAGCGCAGAAGGTGCTCAAGGAGAAGAAGTCCCTTGAGGACAAGCTTGGTGTGTATGAGAAGCTTTCCGCAGAGGCAGATGAACTTCCTGAGCTTATAGATATAGCGGAGGAGCTCGAGGACGAGGACGAAGCGAAAAACGTTATAGCAGGATTCGAAAAGCTGCTTAACGAGCTCGAGGATCTCAAGACCGGCATGCTTCTGTCCGGAAAATACGACAGCAGGGACTGTATACTGAGCATACATTCCGGCACGGGCGGAGTAGACGCCAACGACTGGGCAGAGATGCTCGAGAGAATGTATCTCAGATATTGCGAAAAGAAGGGCTTCAAAACAAAGATACTCGACAGGCAGGATGACGTCGACTATGGCATCAAGAGCTCAACCATCGAGGTCAGCGGAGAAAACGCGTATGGCCTGCTGAAGTCTGAGACCGGAGTCCACAGGCTGGTTCGCATATCGCCTTTTAACGCAATGGGCAAAAGGCAGACATCGTTTGCAGCTGTTGAAGTGGTTCCCGACATAGGCGATGAGATAGAAGTAAACATTGACCCGGGTGATCTCAAGATAGACACATACAGATCCGGAGGTGCCGGCGGTCAGCATGTAAATACAACCGACTCGGCGGTAAGGATCACGCACCTTCCAACCGGCATAGTTGTAACCTGCCAGAATGAGCGCTCGCAGATAATGAACCGTGAGGTCGCAATGAAGATCCTCATCTCTAAGCTCACAAGGATAGCAGAGGAGGCCCACAAAGAGAATCTCAACGAGATAAAGGGCGACCAGTCAATGGCTACATGGGGATCGCAGATACGCAACTACGTTTTCCAGCCATACACAATGGTAAAGGATACCCGCACCGGTGCAGAGGTCGGCAACGTTGAGGCCGTTATGGACGGTGACCTGGATGTGTTTGTACGCGCCAAGCTGTCACAGGATGCGGCGAATGCGAACGGGTAATTTATTAAGTAAATGCTGAGATTGTTTGCAGGCAGAGAGAATATCGACAAGGAGCGTTTCATCTATGACCGCGTAAGTGAACACGGAGGTGAAACGCTTGTTTTAGTGCCGGATCAGTACACCCTGGTAGCTGAAGAGCAGGCTCTGAAGTACCTTGGCACTGACTGCCTTTTCAACGTGGAGATCATTTCCATGAACCGCCTGGGGCTGCGGATACTTACTGAGCAGGGCACCGAGTCGGTCAGAATGATAGATAAGTACGGGCGTTTCATGCTGCTGTCCATGCTGATCCGCGAGCATAAAGAGGACTTTGAGATTTTCGGCAGAGTGGCCGGAAAGCTGACATTTACCTCTATGCTCAACGACTTCATCTCGGAGTTCAAGCAGCAGGACTGTTCTCTCGATGATCTCAAAGAGATGATCGGAGACGCAGGCAGCGATCCTATTCTGGAGGCCAAGCTTAAGGAGCTCAGCGGAGTTGTTGCTGCCTACGAGGAAGCGATCGAAGGCAAGTATACGGACTCAGAAGATTACATTGCCAGATACGTAAGCGCCATAAAGAATTCCGCGCTTGTAAGGGGAAAGACGTTCTGGATATACGGATACGACAGCGTAACGCCGAAATTCGCAGATGCGATGATGGAACTGGCAAAAGCTGCGGACTCAGTCAACTTCATAGTCAACAGAAGTGACTTTGGCCTGGATGAGCGCCTGGAAGCGCTGCTTGTAAGGCTTGCTTCGGAAAATGGCATATGCGTCAGCAAAGCAGAGATACCGGATTCATACCTGTCTCCAAAAGCAGAGACCATAAACCGCATAGAAAAGTCCCTCTGGAAGGACGTTCTGACTGCAGACGAGAAGGCAGAGAATGCGGACTTCGTTCCGGATGGACTCACCGTGGTGTGTGCTGCCAATCCTTATTACGAGGCGGAGAGTGCGGCTGCTTATGTCTGGCATCTGGTGCGGGATCTTGGGTACAGGATGCGCGAGATCCAGCTGATAGCAAACGATGAAGGGACCATGCAGCCTATAGTAAGGCGCGTATTCTCAGAATACGGTCTTCCGGTGTTTGCGGATACAACACGCGATATAACAGACAGCGCCGCAGTCGGATTCATAGTCAATCTGCTGGAATTCCTGGTGCACCGCAAATCATCGCAGTTCCTTTTCGCCATGCTCAAGACGGGGCTGACCGGCTATGAGGACAGCGACATAGAAGACCTTGAGAACTATGTAAGGGAGTACCGCATAAAAGGCTCAATGTGGGACAAGCCTTTCAGATATGGAAGAGACAGTCTGGGCGATGAAGTGTTTGGCCGGATAGAGTCCATGAGAGCAGGCATCTCGGACTCAGCCGCTAAGCTGTCAGCTATCGCAAAGGGAAAGACTGTTGCAGATTTTGTAAAGAGCTTCAGGGAGTACCTGATTGATGAATGGAAACTCACAGACAGGGTCGCAGAAACGGCAGCGCTCCAGGATGCAGAAGGGCTGCACGATGAAGCCCAGCGCATGACCCAAAGCTTTGAGAAGGCAATGGAGCTGCTCGATCAGATCGGGGAAATAATAGGCGGATCGCCTGTGGACCTTGCGGAGTTTACAGACATGTACGTCGCAGGTCTTTCCGACGTGGAGGTCGGAGTCATTCCGCCATCGGTGGATGGGCTGTCTATGGGTACAATGATCAGAACCAGGCCGCGCTGCATGAGGGCAGCAGTGATACTCGGAGCCTGCGAGGGCGTGATGCCGCTTGCTCCACAGACCGAAGGCCTGTTCTCCGTTGATGAGAAGGAATACTTCAAAACAAAGGGCTTTGCACTGGGAAGCCTTGATGACATAAAAATGGACGAAGAGAATGCTGCCATGTACCGCATGATGGCAAGACCTTCCGAAAGGATATACATAAGCTGGTCCATGACTGACGCAGAGGGCAGAGATGCCAGCCCGTCACCGGTCATCGATTCCCTCAGGGCACTGTTCCCGCGCATAGATTCTGATGGTCTTATAAGAAAAGACATAATCAGCACCGGACGCGGAGAAACTCTTGGCGCAGGTGAGCCGGACAGAATAAACACCGCAGATGACGGCATGAGACACCTCATAAACCGTTTAAAAGATCCGAATGCCGCTGATGAGCCTGACGCTCTTACGAGAGCAATGCTACACTGGTATGCCGACAACAGAAAGGATGAGCTCGATGTAATGCTCAGAGCTGCCGCCTATGATAACGTGCAGCGTCCGCTGAGCCATAAGACAGCAAAAGACCTGTTCTGCAGAGCGGACGGCAGCCTCTCGCTCAGCGCTTCATCGATAGGCAATTATATAGACTGCCCGTTCAGATACTTCGTAGACAGAGGCCTCAGACCAAAAGAAGAGAGAACATTTGCGAGCGATGCGCGCGCAGTAGGCGACATATATCATGAATGCCTTATGGCTGTTGCCCGGCAGATAATGAAAGCTGAAGAGATACCGGCCGGTGATTCGCTCGAGGAGCTTGTAACAGCTGCGCTCGATGAGCTTTCAGAAAGCTATCAGGGAGGACTGTTCATCTCAACAGGATGCGAAGAATACCGCATGAGCCGCATACGGGAGATCTGTGCTTCGGCCGCAAAGGCCATGGCTGCACAGCTGTCTGCGGAGTCAGTGGTGAGCGCTTCGTTCGAGGAACCGTTCGGGCGCAAGGCGGCCTTTGAGCCTATCAGGATAAAAGCCGGTGACGGAGAGGTTTATGTAGAGGGCAAGATAGACCGCGCCGATATTATAGATGTTGATGGTGAAAAGCGTGTCCGCATCATAGACTACAAGACAGGCAGTGACAGGCTCGATCTCTGGAAGATGCGCCAGGGATATAAGATGCAGCTGATGATCTACCTCATATCTGCTTCGTCGGGAGACATGACACCTGCGGGAATGTTCTATTTCAACATAAAGGACCCTATCGAGGCTTTAAACGACAAGAGCGAAAAACAGATCAGCACTATCCTCGGAAAGGAACCGGAAGACGAGTTCAAGCTTAAGGGCTCATTCATAAACGAAGAAGGCGTGCTCAGGGCAATGCCGGAGAATGTGCTCTCGTCTTCAAAAGGGGCGATGACCCGCGAAGAGTATGAGGATGTGCGCTCCGAAGTGATCTCGCGCATAGAGGAAGCTGCCGAAGGTATATTATGCGGAAAGATAGGCATCAATCCTCTCAGAGTCGACAACAGACTGGCGTGCGGATACTGCAGCTACAGGCCGGTGTGCCGCCGCGACCGCGGATATGTAAAGAACACATACCGCCAGATCAAAGCTAAACCAAAAGAACCGAAAGATAAAGAATGATAGAGATAGTTTCAGTAGGGAGCAGCAGCTCCGGTAATTCATATATAGTTATGACAGAAGGCCGCACCATTCTGATAGACGTGGGCCTTCCTGCAAAAAAGATCATTGGCGCGCTCGAAGAGCTCGGAAAAGAACCGGAGGATGTTGACGCTGTTCTGATAACGCATGAGCATATCGATCACGTTAAGAGCGTGAGGGCGGTATCGCGCAAATGCTGCAACGCGTTTTTCTACGCCAGCAGGGGCACTGTTGAAAGCACAGACAGCTTCCGCTACGTACCTGAGGAGAGGGTGGTGCTGCTGTCTGCAGGAGAGATCGTCAGGATAGATAACGATGACGACATGGAGATAAGCGCTTTTCCCCTGAGCCATGATGCGGCTGAGCCTCTGGGCTTTGCCATCACGTCAGAAGGCGAGAAGCTCGCGATAGTTACTGATACTGGTGTGGTGAGCGATGAGATCTACGCAGCCATAAGCGATGCGGATTATCTTGTCTTTGAAGCGAATCACGATGTGGATATGCTGATGTTTGGAGAGTATCCTTACCCTGTTAAGGTCAGGATCAAAGGGGAAAAGGGGCACCTGTCCAACGACTACGCCGGAGAAGTGCTTGCGTATCTGCTTTCAGACAGAAAAGCAGGGCAGGCAAAGGGCGTGCTGAGGATAATGCTTGCGCATCTGAGCTTCCATAACAACGCGCCGCTGTTTGCCCGCCAGACAGTTGAGGATGCGCTGAGCGCAGCAGGATTCCGCAAAGGAGAGGACTACCTCCTTGATGTAGCTGCAAAAGAAGGGCTGACTTATATGCCCTAGATACGCAGGCGTGTAAGAAAATGCTGAGAGCCGGTCCGGAATCAGTCATCCGGTAAGAGTCATGGGGTTGACGAATGCTTAATATTAGGATAATCTGTGTAGGAAAATTCAAGGAGAAGTACTGGGAAGCTGCTTCGGCAGAGTACATGAAGAGGCTTGGCGCGTATTGCAGCATCTCGGTGACAGAGGTCAAAGAGGAGAAGCTTCCTGCTCATGCCTCGCGCGCAGATGAAGAAAACGTCATAAAAAAGGAAGGCAGGTCTATACTGGATAAGGTAGGACCCAATGACTATGTTATCGCACTCGACATTGGCGGCCGTGAGCTTTCTTCAGAGGAGCTTGCTGCAAAGCTCGCAGATATCACTTTCACGAGCTCCACAATAGACTTTGTTATAGGGGGCAGCCTCGGCCTGAGCAAAGAGGTAAAATCCCGCGCAGCCCTGAGGCTGAGCTTTGGCAGAATAACATTGCCTCACCAGCTCGCCAGGATAGTGCTGCTCGAGCAGATATACAGGGCGTTCAAGATAAACGCAGGAGAAACATATCATAAGTAGTAAAGAGGGAACAGTATGGCAAACAGATACAGTAAAAACAACGGAACAAACAAGACAATGAAGGACTATGAGGAGAGCAGAAAAAGGCTCAATAAGGGAGCCAGGGTGATGGCACTTATTCTTGTGGCTTCCATGATAGTTTTCTATGTTATATCAGCAGGCATGTTTCTCTGGAATTAGAAAGCCCTGGCTGAAGGCCGCTGTGTAAACAATAAATTGTATTTTTTTAATGAGGAGCCCGCAAGGGCTCTTTTGTTAACCCTTGAAATGACTGCGTTAAATGATTGTCAATTTCACAAATTTATGTTTTGTTTGAAGTGCAACAAATATACAGCTATAATTAGAGTAGGAAAAAACGTGCCCTTTGGAACCAAATGGGCTCATTTTTTCAAAGGACACTAACATAAGTTTTCGGTGATTAATAGTTGTTGATTCAGATAACAGGAGGTGCCTATGGAATTACAGATTCAAGACCTTGTCACCTCTATCCGTAAAGAGGGGATAGAGGCGGCAAATGCCGAAGCGGAATCTATTATTGCAGAAGCAAAGAAGAAAGCCGAATCAATCGTTGCCGGGGCAAAGTCTGAGGCACAGCAGTACAAAGACACAGCTGAGAAAGAAATCGCTATTCTCAGAGAAAGCGCTGCAGTCAGTGCCGATCAGGCAAAGCGTGATGCAGTTCTGGCATTCAAGACCGAAATCCAGGCTGAGTTCGAGAAGATTCTCGCAGCCGATATCGGAAAAGAGCTTTCTGGGGAAGCGCTTGGCAAATTGATCCGTGCGGCCGTTGCCGGTGAAAATGTTGCAGACTACGCAGCAGAAGTATCCGAAGTGAGCGACGTTCTCAAAAAGGAGCTCGCAGAAGAAATCAAAAAAGGACTGGAAATCAGACCTACAAGGGAAGTTCAGCAGGGATTCCGCCTTGCAGCTAAAGATGGATCAGGATATTTTGATTGTTCAGATGACGGAATAATGGAAATGCTGATGCCTTACTTCAGAAACCTGGACTTCCAGTAAAGAAGGAGGAGCGGTATGGCTTCGTATTATTATCTGATAGCAAGCCTTCCTGACCTCAGAGCAGACGGAGATATGCCGATAACATACGACGAATTTCTGTCATGCTGCCAGTCAAATGTGAGTGATGCAAAATATCAGCTGCTGGAGGACCTCACTCTGTCTTCCACCGAAGGCCCGCTTGTAGACGAGTGGTCAAAACTGTACGGGATGCTTACCAAGGAGCTGAATTATCAGAGGAGCATGAATCTCGGAAAGAGCTATTCATCCGCTTTTGATAAAGACGGCCAGATCTCCCAGGTAGTTGCAGCCGCGCTGTCTGCAAAGAATCCGCTCGAAGCGGAGAAGGTACTTCTGGAGTACGAGTTTGAGGCACTCGATTCACTGGTAGGACTGCATATGTTTGATGACTATGTGCTGTTCGGATATGCGATCAAATTAAAATTGCTGGAGCGTCAGAACTGCTTCGAGGATACGAAGGGCAAGGCTGAATTCAAATCTCTATTCGACGGAATACAGCAGCGCGTATACAGTTTGTAACAGGAGTGCTATATGAAAACACAAACAGGATATGTAGCCGGAGTCAACGGCAACCTATTAAAGGTGGACTTCGATGGCTCCGTTCGAAAGAATGAAGTAGGTTACATCCTTGTTGATGATAAACGCCTCAAAGGAGAGGTTATCCGAATCAACAACGGGGAAGTAAGCATGCAGA
>ODAI014025405.1_pt1 | contig 12202 bp, 11 predicted proteins | sample 1539321 | NCBI WGS metagenome assembly ODAI01 (sample SAMN02144231, study PRJEB22623) | gut metagenome | biome: sheep rumen | host: Ovis aries | place: New Zealand
CACAGAAGTGACCGAATACATGGCGGACTTTGCCGTTCCAGGCGGTGTGTCCGCGCTGCGGTCCGCCATTGGTCAGAATACCAAGCACCGGTTCTTCCTTCATGCAGAAGAGGTTAGTGACATTTCCTTTTCCCTCGTCGCCTGCGTTGGCTCCTATGACGATGTTGATTGATTTCGGCGTGTTCTTCATGACGGACCTCTCTTTCTATGGCAAAATACGGATTACCAGCTGATCAGATCCCTGAGGACTCTCATGACCGGCTTGGGTTCCTGCTGAACAGTAGCTTCACCGTTTTCGGCTCCATTTGCCGTATCGGTAATGATTTTTGTAACTGCGCTGCTGATCTCGTTTACCTTGCAGAATCTGAGATGATTTTTGTCGAGAATCTTCCTCCACTCATGATTCGCACGGTCACCGTAGAAGTCACTTCCATGTATTACATGAATATGATAGACCTCGTACATATTCCGGACTTCATGGAAAAGAGCTTTGGTCTCGACATCTCCCTGAAGAGCATCCCCGGTAACCTCTGCGAGGCTTCCTTTTGGAAGATAAGGGTTCAGCGGCTCATCGCCGAGCGTAATGATGAGGCCTCGTCTGCCCCGCTTTAAGCAGTCGAGCTTCGTATGGCGGGCTCCCATATACCAGGCAGCCGTGTAGGATTCAAAACTGTTGCCGCCCCCGCCTCCTTCAAAATAGATCTTGTCCAGCTGTTCTGCGATTCTTATGTCAGATTCGAACTGGCTGATCTGGATCGGCGCTCTGTCGTAGGCGAGATCTCCGATGCCCATGACCATAAATTCGATGTCCATGTCTGTCCCGAGCAGCTTTATGATAACTTCATTGAGTTTTGCAGCCACCTCCATGGCGGCCCTTCCCATGGATCCCGTCACATCGAGAGCCAGAATGACGGGCAGGGTGTTCGGGTGCTCTTCATTTTCACAGCATTCGCGGATCACATTTTTCGGATCCAGCGCGGGATCGATCGTGCGGCCCCTGTACATGCTCTGGACGGTCTCGCCAGCTGTGTCGATCGTGCCGTCCTTTCTGACTTTGCGGCCATTCCGGCCTGCGTATGTTCTGAAATCTTCATCTCTCCATCTTCCGTATCCCATACTGTACCTCCTCTGTGAATGCGGATCTTCCGCAGTACGTGTTTCATAAGTTCCTATTATCTGGAAATGCCTGCATGCAGTCAGCCCTGCCGACAGAGCTCTCAGCGATCGGCTGTTCACTGTCGCGGCATTCGCATTTCGATTCATGCACATGCCGTGCTGTACATGTGCCGAAGTGTCAGATGCCGTCGATGTCATCTCCGGTGCCCGGCAGACCGCCCTCATCATCTTCCTCATCGAAGATCCCGTCGAATAAGTTTCCCATATCCGAATTTCCCATAAGGAGCAGCGGGAGCATAGAGTCCATTGAACCGTACCCGTTGTTGTTCTTCCCGCCGCCTCCGAACAGTTTCATCATCAGCATGTAGCGGAAGATCTGATTCGGGCCCTTTTTCCCTTTGAACATCCGGCCTCCGAGAAGGCTTACGATCTTTCCGTACAGGTAGGTGCTCCCCATGAAAATGTGTCTCTCCGGGATAATGACTTCCTGTGTCGATGTCCGGTAGTTCACTGCGGTAATGTGATTTGTATCGACTGTCACTGCACATCTGGGAGACGGTCTTCCATCGGCGTCATTGACCAGGATGATATCTCCGGGCTTTACCTTTGAGGTCGGGATCACAAAGAAGAATTCTTTTCCGATATCAAAGACGAAGTTCATACAGTTGGTGAGCCGGCCGGTCTTTACATCATAAGTACGGTAGGCGTTCTCTGTCTTGACTGCGATCCTTCCGTCCATGGTGAGTCTGCACATTCCCGGTGCGAGAGAACCGAACATATTTCCGAACATTTCTCCAAACATTGTATCTGCCATGTCTGCCTCCTTTTCTCCTTCACTGCGGTTCCGCAGCAGGTCTCAGGTCAATTTTCAATAAGCTGAACTGCATGCTGATTATTTTTGATTACTTATGTTCTTTGTGACTATAAGTATACTCCGATTTTTAATAGTGTCCATATGACTATAAGTGAAAAAGAAAAAAAGAATCCCACAGAATCCGGTACAGGCCGGTCTCTGTGGGATCTTGCGTTCATGGTCAGAAAAATGATTACTTTGCAGGCTGCTGCCTGTTCACCCCGGTATATCTGTACGTTGCAGCCGGCCGTCCGAACCCTTTCCGGTCCTCGCGGTTGTTGATGATTTTCCCGGTGATGATGTAGCGGTTCTTGATAAAGCGTCGGAAGTTCCCGATGTCGTGCTCGACTCCTTTTACGGCATTGTAGATGAGCCGCAGTTCAGTGAGAGTGAACGCCTCTTTGTCGTCCAGAAAATGAAACCCGATATCCGTATAGTCGATCTTTCCGGCCATACGGTCCAGCGCAGTCTGGATGATCTCCGCATGATCAAAGGCGATTTCATTTTTTCTGACACGGATACCGTGGTCAGGAGTTCCTTGAAGAGATGGGTCTTTCAAATCAGACAGCAGTTCAAATCCATCCTCCGTTCGCACCACATCAAAGAGCACAGCTTCCCCGTCACGGATGCCTTTTCGGAAGCGCATCGCCCGGTTCGGGACCATGGCAATATAGGAAACGGAGATGATCCGCATTCTCGGATCCCGGTCGATTTTTGAGAAGGTGTAGAGCTGTTCCATCGCGATCCCGGTCATTCCGGTCTCCTTCAGAAGAGTGCGGGAAGCGGCCTCCTCCGCGGTCTCGTCTGTGCCGATAAAACTTCCGGGAAGACACCATTTCCCCTTGAACGGATAATCATTCCGCTTGATCAGAAGGAGCTTCAGTACGGAACCTTCTGTCGAAAAGACGAGCACGTCGGATGCGATTGAAGGTCGCTCATATTCATTTGGATCATACTGTGACAGGAATTCCTGTTCTTTTCTTTCTGCTTCAGTTATTTCCGGTATCATGGTGATAGAACCTCTTCCTGTAAAAATGGTGGTCTTAATTATGCGTGCAGCTCACTGATTTCCTGCAGTTTCGTGATTATATCGATCTTCTGCGGACATGCCAGCTCACACTGTCCGCACGCGATACAGTCCGCTGCAGAAGGTCCTTTTTCGCAGAGCGCCTCGTATGCCCTGTTCCCGTCGTCGACTCTTCCGTGTACCAGCTGCAGATTTCTGGAGGAGAAGATTTCCGGGATCGGAATCTGCTGCGGACATCCTTCTGTACAGTAATGACAGGATGTGCATGGAATGGCCGTTATGGAGCCGAGGGCTCTTCTGGCTTTGAGAATGGTCCTCATCTCATCGCGGGACAGCGGCTTAAAATCCTTCATATAGGATAGATTATCCTCCATCTGCGCGATATTCGACATGCCCGAGAGAACGGCAAGAATGCCGTCAAGCGAAGCCGCGAAACGGATCGCCCAGGAGGCGTAGGAAGCATCCGGGTTCGCCTCTTTCAGAATGTTCTTTACCTTCTGCGGCGGATCTGCAAGACCTCCGCCTTTCACCGGCTCCATGATGACGATCGGCTTGTTATGTTTGCGGGCAACCTCATAGATGGCTCTGGATTGGACTTTCGGATCCTCCCAGTCCTGATAGTTGATCTGCAGCTGGACGAACTCTGCGTCGGGATGATTCGTCAGGACCTCGTCGAGAAGTTCCGGCCCGTCGTGAAATGAAAACCCGTAGTGTCGGATCTTCCCGTTCTCTTTCTGCTCACGGACGAAGTCCCAGATCCCGAATTTTTCATACTTTTTATGGTTGTCCCTGTTGATCGAATGCAGGAGGTAATAGTCAAAATAGCCGGCTCCCGTGCGGGAGAGGGATGTGGAAAATTCTTTTTTTGCAAGGGAAGCGGTCGGAACGCCGGTAACGAGGAGCTTGGTCGCAAGTGTAAAGCTTTCCCGCGGATAGCGGTCGATGAGAGCTTTTTTTATGGCAGCCTCTGAGCCGGGATAAATGAAAGCGGTATCAAAATAAGTGAGACCGGCTTCCATGAATAGATCGACCATGCGGCTCGTCTGCTCGATGTCGATCCCAAGGCCTTTTCTTGGAAGGCGCATGAGGCCGAAGCCTAATTTTCCGGGGTTGAATTCTGAAGGCTCGATCATGAGTATTCCTCCTTGATGATAAACAGAAAGTTTTTAAGAAACTGTATGACGGGCGAAGACGGACGTCGAATCATGCGAATCCATAGGAATCTGTGCCACGGAATTCCCGGGATGTAATGTAAGCCTGAAATGAATGCGCAGAGCGGTACGAAAAACTGTCGTGCCCATCAAAAATAAGCTGGCGGAATAATCATGCAGGAAATAAGGCTCAGTCTGATCCATAAAACAGCTTTTTTACAATTTGAGGATACCTTGAAATGGGTGTTTAGACAAGATAAATTTCCGGATAATCGGGCGGTATCATTTTCATGAACCTTTTCTTTGCATCTGTCATGAGACGTGGGCTGTTGTGGTATACTTTTCGTAGAGATTCATCGGTATCGTTATGCAGCAGGCGCTTACGAAACTCTGTGCAAATGGAATCATTTGAAAGTCCATACAATTTATATGAAGCACAGACTTTCGCAATTGCCTTATTATGCAGTCCGGAAAGGAAATAATCATCCATGATCAGCAGAGACCTCGCGGAAAAATTCATCGAACAGGTGACAAAACATACTGACTACAATGTAAATATTATGGACGAAGAGGGAGTTATCGTAGCGAGCCGGGATCCGGAGCGCATCGGCCAGTATCACGAGATCGCCTACAGGATCGTCCATGGAAAAGATGATATCGTCGACACGACAGAGTTTTCCGGAATAGCCAACGTTCGTCCCGGAATCAATATGGTCATCGATATAGACGGACGGCGGGAAGGAGTCGTAGGTATCACGGGCGATCCCGCTGAAATTCGTCCTGTTGCACTCATCGTCAAGATGGCAATCGAGACGATGCTCCGCTATGAGCGTCAGCAGGAGATGATCCGTCTGCGTGAGAACCGCAAGGCGGCCTTCATTCACCTTCTCACGGAGGTTCAGATGACGAATCCGGAGGATCTGCGTGCGATGGCAAAAGAGCTCGGATATCCGGAGGAGATGATCAGGATCCCGATCCTCATTCACTGTGAAAATGTCGACAGCAGCGAGATGCTTCAGATGTTCCGGGAAAGTAAATATCATACGCACAAGGATTTCAGTATTGCGCCGGATCAGGAGCATGTTCTCATTTTTAAATGTATGCCGGAAGGAGCGCACGGGCTGTTCACTGATTATAAGTATATCATTGGTGAATACCTGAGTCCGGTCCTTCAATGGCTTCGCAGAAATGACCGGAAAGCCCGCTTCTATATCGGAAGTTTTCAGGAATCCTATTCGACTTATTATTATGCGTACCAGCACGCAAAGTGGGTAGAGAAGGCAATTGAAAGCAGAGAGACCGCGATTTTCTTCTACGATCATATCCGGGAATATCTGTATGAAGCCGCTCCCCTCGGCGAGCTGACACATATCTTATCCATCTATGAGAGCAGGTTCCCGGAGGATCAGAAAGATATTTTTATAGAGACGTTCGATCAGCTGATCCGTACGAATTACAATTTTAAGGCGGCAGCAGATGCGCTTTATGTTCACAAGAACACTCTTTTCTACCGCTACAATAAATTTAAGCAGCTCATGGATATTGATCCTATTAATCGGTCGGAGGACCGGTCATTTGTAGAAGCCTTCTATTTCTATCTGCAAAGAAGGAGAAGATCCGGACGGAAGGAGCAGTAGCGATATCGAAGACGGTATGGGAAAGTATGGCTGACAGATAAATTGTGATGAGAACACAAATATGAAGGGTATTTTGAGGTACATGTATATTGTTACAATACAAATCCGATGTTAAAATTGACCTATCAAAAGACAGCATCGTTGATGCTTAAAAGAAGGAGGTCAATATTATGACTGGTTTACCACTGATTCTGGCTTTTATCGTTGCCATCGTACTTATGATCGTGATGATCTCAAAGTTTAAAATCCATCCGTTCATCTCGATCATGCTCATCTCCGTCGTACTTGGAATCATCGCAGGTATCCCCATCGTCGATCAGACTCTGGAGGACGGAACGAAGGTTTCCGGTCTTGCATCTGTCATCGGAGCCGGCTTCTCCGGGACATTTTCAAGTATCGGTATCGTCATCATCCTCGGCGCTCTGATCGGAAGTATTCTCGAGCAGACAGGCGCGGCACTGAAGCTCGCTGACATGGTCATCAAGCTTGTCGGCAAGAACCACCCGGTCCTCGCCATGGAGCTCATGGGCTGGGTCGTCTCTATCCCGGTCTTCTGTGATTCCGGTTTCGTTATCCTGAACCCGATCCGTAAAGCTCTTGTACAGAGAACGGGCGCTTCATCGGTCGCCATGTCGATCGGCCTCGGTTCCGGACTGTACATCGCACATGTTTTCATTCCGCCTACACCGGGCCCGATCGCTGCTGCGAATACATTGGGAATCGGCGATAACCTGCTTCTCGTTATGGGACTCGGCGTTGTCTGCTCCATCTTCCCGCTGGCAGCAGGATATTTCTTCTCAAACTTCATCGGAAAGAAAGTCAAGGCAGCAGACGAAGCTGACAGGGCAGAAGTCACGAAGACATACGAGGAGCTCGTCGCTGAATACGGAAAACTCCCGAGCGGGATCTCTGCTCTGGCTCCGATCATCGTCCCGATCATCCTCATGGGTATCTCTTCCGCAGTCTCCATGGCAGGCGGAAAAGGATTTGCCGTAGATCTCATCAAGTTCCTCGGAACGCCGATCATCGCTCTTGCAGTCGGTACGGTTTTTGCGGCAGCGCAGCTCGCAGGTGCCGGCAAGATGAGTGAATTCTATAACATTACAAATGACACACTGAAGACTGTAGGCCCGATCCTCTTCGTGACGGCTGCGGGCGGTGTGCTCGGTAAGGTCATTTCTTCTTCCGACATGGTCAATTACATTTCACAGCATGCAACGGTCCTGTCCACAATGGGCATCTTCTTCCCGTTCCTGCTCTCCGCGATCCTGAAATCCGCACAGGGTTCTTCGACAGTCGCCCTTACGACAACGGCCGGTATCGTTGCTCCACTGCTTCCGATCCTCGGCTTTACGTCTCCGGCACAGATCACGCTGGTCTGCATGGCGATCGGTGCCGGCGCGATGACGGTATCCCACGCGAACGATTCTTATTTCTGGGTCGTCACGAACTTTGGCGCGATGACACCGGATCAGGGATATAAGACACAGACGATGAACACCCTTGTTATGGGTATTGCAGCGATCATTGAAATCGCGCTCCTGAGCATGTTCATCCATTAAAGAGGAAAGAAATATTGTGAGGTGCCGGAAGCGGGTCAAGGCCGGCTTCCGGAAAGAAATTTGTGATATACAAGGAGAAGGTCACGACAGGCTTCCGGAAAGAAATATGTGATATACAGGGAGAAGGTCGCCGCCGGCTTCCGGAAAGAAAAAAGTGAGGTAAGAACATGAATCAGAAAATGAGAAACGATGCCGACGCAATCACAAAAAGCTCACTGAAGGCTGTCCTTCCGGACGAAGCAGTTGCGAGAGCACTTAAGACTTATGAATCCAAGGGCGGAAAAACGATTCTCGTCGCAGCCGGAAAAGCAGCCTGGCAGATGGCGAAAGCCGCAGTTGATGTGCTGGGCTCCGTGGACGCCGGAATCGTGATCACGAAGTACGATCATGTGATTGCCCCGATTCCCGGCATAGAATGCTGCGAAGCCGGACATCCTGTTCCTGATGAGAACAGTTTCGCGGCGACAGAAAAGGCAGTTTCGCTTGTCAGCGGGCTTACCGACAAAGATACGGTTCTGTTTCTCCTTTCCGGCGGTGGAAGCGCTCTCTTTGAGATGCCGCTGATCCCCGGGGAAGAGCTTCAGGATATCACAAAGCAGCTGCTTGCCTCAGGCGCAGACATCGTAGAAATGAACACCATCAGGAAACGCCTTTCCGGAGTCAAGGGCGGAAGATTTGCTCAGTGCTGTATGCCTGCACACGTATTCTCCATTGTCCTGAGCGATATCCTCGGTGATCCGCTTGACATGATCGCCTCCGGCCCCGCTTATCCGGATACATCCACATGTGAGGCAGCAGCTGCGATCGTTGAAAAGTACAGTCTGAAGCTCAGTGAGAAAGCACAGGAGCTTCTGAAAGAAGAGACTCCAAAGGAACTGACAAATGTCACGACCCAGATCACAGGGAGCGTGCGGGAACTCTGTGCGGCAGCGGCTGTAAAGTGCGGAGAGCTCGGCTATAAGCCGATCATCCTCACTGACCAGCTCTGCTCCATCGCGAGGGAAGCGGGAAGCTTCCTTGCCAGCATCCTGAAGACACATGCGGGAGATGCACCGAGAGAGAAGCTCGCTTACATCGCCGGCGGCGAGACCGTCGTACAGCTGACCGGGAAAGGCCTCGGCGGCCGCAACCAGGAGCTTGCGCTCGCGGCCTGCACAGGCATTGCAGGCATCCCGAATGCCGCAGTATTCTCCTTCGGCAGTGACGGAACAGACGGACCGACCGATGCAGCAGGCGGATATGTGGATGAGGATACGCTCGGCGAACTTACCGCGGCAGGGCTCGATGTCTTCGCGGTCTTGAAAGACAACGACGCTTATCATGCGCTGAAGGCTGTGGACGGACTGATCATGACGGGACCGACAGGGACCAACGTCAATGACGTGGCGGTGGCGCTGCTGGGGTGAGCAGAGGAGACACAACCGGAAGAAAGAGTCTGACCTTTCCGGCAGTATAGAAGCAGTATAGAGATTTAAGAGCCGCTCTGTTTGGAGAACGCACAAAGAATCTGAGTTCTCCATGCGGGGCGGTTTTTTTGATGTCTAACGCGTTTGCAAAATGATGATAAAGGGGGCAATTTTGGCATTGCATCTACTGTTGTCCGTCTCCAATTCATCATATATATGACGGGTTCTGATATTTTCGATGGAATCACTCCGATTACGCATGGTAAAATAGAATAGATCAACAATCAATCTGAATTTTGCACAGATAAGTATTTATTCCTGCATTGCTCCGCTTATGTATCTTTCAAATCACAGGGATGAGAAGGTACGCGTGCAGGTGATTGACCGACTGCCGGTAAGTAAGGATCAGGATGTCCGCGTGAATATGGAGAGCGCTTCGGAGTCATCTCTTTTTGCTTCGGAGACCGGAAAGCTGACTTGGGATGTAACGATCGATCCGGGTGCACAAAAAGCAATCGAGTACACGTACAGGGTAACGTATCCGAAGGGGAAAGAAATCAGTTATGAGGAGGAATAGGGATTTGGGTCGAAAGAACCAGATTAAACAGTAGAAACTATGACTGCAAAAGAGAGGAGTTGACGTAAAACATTTATGTCAACTCCTCTCCTTTATAAAAAGACTTTCGTTCCTTGTGCAGGCATCAATAGAGGCAGCAGATTATTCGTTCCGAATATAGTACTGCCTGATTTCATCTAAGGATTGCACGATGAACGCTTCATGCTCCGTATAGTCACTGAGATACGGTGTGTCGCTCGGCGCATCGAAAGTATCGAACTTTGCCCAGTCTTCAGTATACATTCTGAAAGCCTTGCAGCACACATTTATGAATTCATCCGCTGTGATGTTAAAGGTATGAAGCTCTCCGGTCGTCTCGTCAAGCGTAAAGAATTTGTCGCCCCCTCCAATAAGAAGAATCATACCATCATCCTGACATACCGGGAGAACAAAACGGCTTGCCTCTGTCCGATTGTTAAGGAAACGTGTGAATTCATTCAGAAAAAGACCCGTTATATCCTGAGTATAGATGAGAGTAACGATATATTTTCCCTCTTTCTCAGGGATAAAACGAATCTGGGATTTCCCGGCTTCAGGTTGGGTGATTTTTACAGTGTCGCTCATAGTGTTCTCCTTTCGATTCGTCAAAAAGCATGCTGCTCATTACATATAGAATACCACTAATCAGAATGTTTTTGTTAATTAACTTTCAATTCACGTGTAATATCTGAGCGTGTCTGTCTGTAAAGTTTACTGATGCATCGTCACGTGTTTTACGTGTATAATGATGAGCGAGACTTGAACGGACATATTTATGAATGGCGAGACTTGAATGGATAGATTATAAATAATGAGATCTGAATGGATAGATTATAAATAGTGAGACCAGAATGGATAGATTATAAATAATGAGACCAGAATGGATAGATATATCATGAATAATGGTAAATACGATGATTAATAAACGAGGTGAACAATTATGTCGCTGATCAACAGCAGAATGGACATAACTCCCTTTGACTTAAAAGAAAAGCCCGTCAGGCAGTTCCTGCCCATCTCAATGCTTTTGTGGACAGTGTCCTATATATCCACCGGCGGTCCGAAAATGAAGATTCGCAAAATCCGTATGCGTGGCCTCAAAGGACCTTATCTTGTGCTGGCCACGCACCAGGGACCAATGGACTACTATATTGTTCCGCGCCTTCTTTTTCCGAGACGGGCCAATTACGTGTCGGATATGGAGGGCTTTGCCAATTACGGAAAATGGCTCTACCGCCACGGAGGATGTATCGGTAAGCGCCGCTATACGCCCTCTGTAGAAGCGCTTCTGAACATGAAGTATGTTCTTGAGGAACTGCGCGAGCCGCTCGTGATCTTTCCGGAGAGCCGTCACTGCGATGCCGGCGTCACTTCTCAGTTCCCGGATAATCTTGGGGCGCTTGCGAAATATCTGAAAGTACCGGTCGTCACTGTGACTGCGCACGGCGGATATCTGTCGAATCCATTCTGGGACGAATCCCGGACGCGGAAAGTGCCGCTTAGCGCCACGATTGAGCAGATCTTTACAGTGGAAGAGCTGGAAAACGCTACAGCAGATGAAGTGCAGTCCGTAATTGCCGCCAGGCTCCAATATGACGAGTACGACTGGCAGAGAAAGAACAAGATACGGATATCCGAGCCATGGCGTGCTGAGGGGCTTCATTTACCGCTGTATCAATGCCCGAAATGCAGAACAGAAGGGCGGATGCAGAGTTACAGGAACGGTATTTTCTGTGAGAACTGCGGAGTCTACTGGGAGATGGATGAATTTGGCAGTCTTACAGATCATTCTGACAGCCGCACTGTTCGTATTCCTGACTGGTACAGGTGGGAGCGAAGAAATGTCAGAAGGCAGCTCGCAGCGAACAAGTATCAGGGGATCGACGTGCCGGTCCGTGTGGAGGCGCTGCCCAACGAAAAGGGGTTCGTAGAGCTCGGAAACGGACGTCTCCGGCACGATGCGGAAGGATATACACTTTCCCTCGATGATATGGAAAGGGTGTCCGTGAGAGCGCTGAGAGATTTATTTCCGCTGCGAATCCCGAATTCAAGGCTTGAATCGACACAGACCGAATATAATTACCACGGGAAGGGGAAGTGTATTGTTCTGTCGACGGCGAACTGCTGCTATTATGTGTATTCTGACGCACCAGAATTCCTGGTGACAAAGCTGGAATTCGCGGTGGAGGAGAGTCATAAAAGCAGGAATTGTACTGAATAGAGAATTACTGAAGATGATGAGGCTAATGGATATTACTGAAAGAATGAAGCTGAGAAGGATACGGCAGAATAATTTGCTGCCGGGTTAATACAGCTGAATAATATGCTGCCAGGTGAATACAGCTGAACAATATGCTGTTGTGCTGAATACCGGCTAACATTTTGCAGGTAAGCAGAATACAGCTGACTAACCGGCAGCTGAAATGAAAGATCCGCAGGCATATGATTGATAACGGAGGATAAAAAATGCGTTTATTCGTAGCAATTGAGCTGGATGACAGCCTGAAGAAAACTATTACGGGGACACTTCATGATCTGAAGAAGAGCGGAGTCAAAGGGAGTTATGTCGCTTCAAATAATCTGCACCTGACGCTCGCCTTTATCGGAGAAGTGGAGGACGCGCTGGAAATAAAGAACGCCCTGCAGACCATTTCCTGCAAACCATTTAAGCTGTCGCTCTCAGATCTGGGAAATTTCGGCGATATTCTTTGGATCGGCGTGAAAGGCAATCAGGGACTTTCAAAGGTGGCAAAAGACGTACGCGAAGCCCTGGATTATGCAGAAATTTCTTATGACAGGAAAAAATTTGCACCGCACATCACGTTGGTGCGCAAAGCGACAGGAAGCTGGAAGTC
>ODAI014207993.1_pt1 | contig 12202 bp, 10 predicted proteins | sample 1539321 | NCBI WGS metagenome assembly ODAI01 (sample SAMN02144231, study PRJEB22623) | gut metagenome | biome: sheep rumen | host: Ovis aries | place: New Zealand
AGTGAGGCACGAATTTGGAACCTTCTTTGATAGAGTTAGATGGTTATATAACCTGGCATTCTTCAAAGAAGAAAAAGGCTACAGAGCGGAAGTTGTGAAAAAGTACGCTGATGAATTGTTTGAGGCTAACCGCATCAGTGAGTATGTCCACTCCATCATTGGAGAAGCGATCCAAAAGTTCACACTACTCTCTCCGGTCAAATTAAAAGAGATGAACCCTACCAAGCTTGAGCAATTAAGCAAGTGGATTAACATCTCTATCTATGACATTAACGGTGAAATTACTGATTTAATGTCGAAGTAACTAGCTCCTAAAAGGGAGCTTTTTTATACTCTTGAAAGCACAACAGGATAACCATCAATTTCTGTAGGCATTGGTTCAGGTTTAGTTGCTCCTTCAACAAGCGAAAGAATAATTGCTTGTTTTACCGAGCCAACCTTGCATAAAGCATATTCAAATGTCTCATTTGTTTTAATTTGTTCAAAGCCATAATAGATATCCATTTCATCTTCATAAATTGAGAAAACAGAAGATGATGACAATTTCTCTGTTCTTTCAAAAAGAATGACTGATGATGTTGCTGCTAAAGATGCATAGCCGAAAGATTTAACTGAAATAGGTACTACTAAATATGGAAGCTTTGGAACGTTAACAAAGCAGTTAGTTCCTAAACTAGTTACTGTTGATGGAATATTTACTTTGATAAGATTCGAACAACTGCAGAAAGTCCTATCAGACAAAGTTATTACGCCCTCCGGAACAAAGGCTTCTTCAATGTTGTTGCATTTAAAGAAAACATCTGATGGAGTGGTTTTTACACTTGAAGGAAGATTAATCCTAAACAAATGCGTTTCTGATAATTCATCAAAAATGGCCTTAGAATATGTTGTGCTACCTTCAGCAAAAGATATTGTTTTCAAAGATAAAGGAACATTATCCTCATTATTACCGAAGAAGTATTTCAAACTGCCGCCAGCATTACCGGATATGGTTAAGTCTTCAATTGATGACAGCCCAAGTAATGATTTAAATTCTAAGTTTGTTAAGTTTGGACCTAGAGTTAACTTTTTAACATTAGAACCATTTTCAAAAGCGTTTTCAGCAATTGTTTTAACTGTTTTATTTGTTATTTTTTCAGGAACTATAACATTAGTTTCGTTCCCTATAAATTTTGTAATTGTTATTGTACCATCTGTTTCATCATTGAACTCAAAAGTGTCAGCAACACCTTTCCATGATGCCACTAAATTAATATCGCTATCTTCCATTTCTAATGGAAGCTCTACTAACTCTCCATTCAATGTCCATCCTAGGAAGACATGATCCGCCCATGTTGGTGTTGGAAGAGCATTAACGGAAGTATAACTCTCTACAGTCATAGAAGAAACGGCACTACCGCCATTTGAATTAAAGTTAATTTTGTGTGTCGTTCTAACCCAATCAGCAACTAGCGAAATGTCGTTATTGGCGTCAATTGACCATTTGCCTGAATTATTAACTTTTGTTGTTCCGTATTTCCATCCATTAAAGGTATACAAATCTTTTGTTGTAGAAGGTAAAGTATAATTTGAATCAAAAGTTACGACCATGTTGTCGACAGGAGTTCCGCCATCGGAATTAAATGTTAATGTATATTGTTTAGCAGTCCATTCTGCATTTAAAGTCATATCATTTAAAACAACATCGGAATTAAATCTCCATTCTTCATCATTGCAAAACCAACCATTCAAACTATAACCAGTTCTATCTAGCTGAGGTCTTTCTACTTTGTGACCTTCAAATACTTTTTGATCTTGGACAGTTGCAGAGTATCCAGTGTTAAATTTGACCGTATAAACTTCGGTAGCTTTAATATCTGTTTTAATGCCGTTGATGACATAAAATCCGTCTTCAGATATTTCGACAGAATCGAATTGAACTTTAATACTGGTTTTAACTCCATTAACTACATAATAGCCATCTGAGGAAATAGTGATACTATCAAATCCTGCTTTAATAGAAGTTTTAATGCCATCAATTACATAGTAACCATCTACAGAAATCGTTACAGAATTAAAGTTAACTTTCGTAGAAGTTTTAATGCCATTTATAACAAAATATCCATCCTGAGAGATGGTGACCGATGTCACATGATTTACTATGTCTTCGTCTGTCAAATTGCCGACATTTTCTTTGCTTCCATTGTCATAAACGATGATTACATTATTGTTTTCGTCAATTTGATAACCTGTAATTTTTGGGTTATTTTGATTACACCCTGCCAAAGCCAATAAAAGCAATGGCATTATAAATAATCTTTTTTTCATCGTAATAAATCTCCTCTTATCTTATCTATAAACTTCAACTGTCCCAGAAGCTCCAGTAACAACCAAAGAGTAATATGTGTATCTGTTTTGATTTCTAGCAAAGAATGGATTTGCTTGTCCATCACCCGATAAAGTTAATGGAACCGTAAACGATTCAGTTCCTTCTGTTCCACCATTCATAGCATATGTGTAGGTAACTGAGCAGTTGACAAATTTACAATAATCTGCACCAATAAAATGCGAATAATAAATTACGTCGTTATAGCTATTATTCAAAATAGCGGCTGATGAATTAACCGCAACGTATGTTGAGAAATTAGAAGCACTTAAGGTTATGCTTTCTTTAGGCGAATCTGTGATTCTGTTGTCTTCTTTCGAAGATCCGTTGTTACTAGTTGAATTGCAACCAGCAAGGCCAATAAGTATTAATGGTAATAAAAACAGTATCTTTTTCATCGAGTTTCTCCTTTTTTATTAACGTTCAGCGAATCAAATATCTACACATAGATGAGTTCGTTATTAGATATTTTTACAAGCTTGTAGTCAGATGTAACACCCAACAATGTGCTTGAGTTTCCTTCCAATTGGATAATATTTTTAGAACTATCAATTGCTTTAGTAAAAGTCGATACCTTAGCACTTGAATTGGAATTAAATGCAGTAGCAGAATCTTGACCAGCATAGTAATAATCACCGGATGTTGACTTCAAAATCGTCATGTGGTTGATACATTTTACTGATTCAACACCAAAGCTAAGACTAATCTTTGTTGGAGTATAAAGATTGCCAGATGTTGTTCCATTTCCAAAGTTGCCATAGGAGTTTGCACCCCAAACATAGAGTTCATTATTGTTACTAACTGCAGTTGACCATCCATCTCCTAAAGATGCGGTTTTAACTCCATCAGAAACATTAACTTGCTTCCAAGTAGTAACCTTCGTTGTTGTTCCGTCACCGCATTGTCCAGCTCCATTTGAGCCACACATATACAAATCGCTGCCAGCCTGAATAGCAGAAAGTGAGCGACCAGCATATACATTAAAAACGCCACTCGATGTTGAGTATGAACCGTATGACTTAGGGTCTTTTACCCATGTGACACTGCTTCCTAAGCCACCGTCTGAGGCATATCCCCAACCATATAAAGAAGCACTAGTCGAATTGGAAGAAGTTAAACCCAAAGTATGGTTATATCCAAGTGCAAATTTACCATTCCATTTCCCCGATGGAGATGCGACTTCTGTAGGAACCATAAAACTTGTATCGTAAGAATTGTTGGCGCATTGTCCATAGCTCGAGCTTCCCCACATGTAATATTTGCCACCATTTTGAATGTCTCCAGTAATAGCGGCAGAATGGGCTGAGCCTGCAAATACGTCTGTGACATTATTTCCTAAGGATTCAATTTTCTTAGGTGATGAGATATTGGTTTTCGTTCCATCACCACATTGTCCAGAACCATTAGCACCCCAGCTATAAAGATATCCGTCTGTGCCAATTGCTAAGTATTGGCCATAGCCAACAGCTATTTTTTTGAATTTAATATGTTGTTCAAATTGAGCTGTTGCAACTATATCCTGAGTAATTGAGCTCAACGAAATGTCCCAGCCAGAGAAAGCGTAATATTTGTTTGCATCTTCAGATTCTTTAGTTGGTTCGTTGCCACTATATGATGCTGCGGTTCCATAATCAACTGTGTCAGTATCAAGAATATTTCCTTCACTATCTTTAAATGTGACGGTGTACTTGTTTAAAGTGGATGAGAAATTAGGAACGGCAGTAACATTTGAAGTAATAAAAGTTAAAGACTTTCCAGAGGTATTCCAGGAGCCATTAAAAGAATAAGAATATTGTTGAGTTTTTGCTTTGGTTGGAGTTGTGGAACCTGTATAAGAGACACTGCTTCCATAATCAACTGTTGAGGACTGCAAAACTGTTGTTCCATCACCATCCATAAATTTGACGGTGTATTGTTGCAAAGGTCCGTGTTCAAAAGTTGCTGTTCTAGTGCAGTTTTCAGTTATGTGTTCCAAGCTTTGATCCCATCCAGTCCAAGTATATGAGGCATATTGAACATCTGCCGGTTTAGTAGGATTGGATTTTGTGTAAACTACTGTTCCATCATATTCGACTTGTTCGGTACCTAAATTAGAACCGTCCCAGTTTTTGAAGGTAACTGTGTAATATCTAGTAGATTCACTGAATTGAGCGGTTGCTGTCACATTTGATTTGATGTTATTTAGCGAAACATCCCAGCCAGTGAATGTATAGTTGGTTGTATTAGTGCTTGGTCTAGAAGGAGTGCCATAATAATAAGCGTTCTGACCATATTCAACTCTTTGAGTTGTTAATAGTGTTCCATCATAATTGTTAAAGGTTACAGTGTAATATCTATCCACCATATCGTATTGAGCAACGACATCCATGTTTCCTACCACATTCTCTAACGATTCCGACCATCCGCTAAAAGTGTAAATGTAGTTATCTGATTTAGGTCTAGTAGGAGTTTCGCCTTGATATACTGCAGTCCCGCCTCTAGCAACGCTGGTAGTGAACAAAACAGAACTATCATAATTCAAAAACTTAACTGTGTAGTTGTGGTTTCCATCAGCGCCATGATACTCTCCCATATCTTTTGTTGAACCATCATTGTAGTCAATGATTAAATGACCATTTTCATCGATGTGATAACCAGTAACTTCTTTATTGGATGTAGATTGACAACCTGTTAATAGCAGAGATAAAAAACCAACACCAATAAATATACTTTTAAGAGTCTTTTTCATAACATGACCTCGTTTCGTACGCTAGAAATATTTTATTACACGCATGAACGAGTAGCAAACAAAAAACCCATTACTCATCAAATCAGCTGACTTTCATGGGGATAAAAATTATTTAACTTGCACTATTTCGTAGGTATGGGTGCCTTTTATTTTCTTGACTTGATAGAATCTATCATCAATCCAATATGACACTTTATCACCCGCTATTTCGTTTGTGATGATGTTAGTGCATGTTAGGTTTTCGATAGAATTTGAACCTCCGCATGCTTTAGGCAAAATATGATGAATATTCCATCCACAATAGACTTTTTGGCCACCGCGATATTCAAAATAATCGGCATTACCATATGCATGTTTGTACATAAGTCCACCATCGAAGTCTTCAGCATATTCCTTGCTACCAAACATCATCTCCCAAAGTTCATAAGCATTTTTCTTTGAGATTTTCATAGCTGCCTCCTTCCTGAATCAAATAAAAATCTCTACACTTGCTGCATGTAGAGAAATAATTGATTCAATCCTATCTAGCTCTACACACAACTTCAAACATAGGACATAGTCCTACATTATCGTATAGTGTAAAGCTGCGAAACGCGGATGGGGTACCTAGACCCAGCTTCGTCCACTTGTCCTTCCCCTACTGGGCATCTTTTACGAGGGAAGTAAGTCTCGGAGGTTTACGTAAATGCTGTTCTTATTACGATGAGTAGTCCCGTTTGCATCTTCCTCCAGCTGCCCAGAATGGCACTTGACAATCATTAAAGCTGGCTAGTCATCAAAGTTGGCTATTCGGTCTTCTAATAATAAGAACCTACAAATTTACCGCCATGGCTCTCGCTCATGACTCTGCTACTATTGTATAACAAAAAAATCCCTGCTACTAGGATTTCTCCGTTCACAGGGATAATTTAATTCTTTAATTTGTAGATAGTTGCTTCAACTTGGTTAGTAATCCACTTTTGTAAATCGCCATAGTTCTGAGTGATAAACGTTTTAAGTTCTTCAGTCAGCTCAGAGGTAATTATGGCTTTTGCTTTATCAAACGCGATGGCTTGTTCTTCTTTTCCAAAGGAACCGCTATTCTTTAACGATTCAACATAGGTTTGGAAGGTTACCTGCACCGCATTAGTTACTATACCAATTGCTTTAGTAAATAACGCCTGAGCTTTTTCGTCTTTGATTTTAGTGGATAACCACTGGGACAGCTTAATTCCCAAGAAGCTTATTAACGGCAAGATGATGCATGTAGTAACTGCCGCCAAAATGTTAAGTAATATTTGGTTCATATTCGCTCCTCCTATTTATGAGCTTGCTTATTGATGTGATCTTCAATTTCGGTAATCGCAATCGTAACCGGACCATCGCATCCTTGTTCTTTTAAACCTTTTAGACACGCTAGGACACCTTTGGTGAGGATTGATTGCTCTTCCTTAATCTCTCTGATTTCGACGTCATTCTTGTCTCTTTTCATAAGCCATTTGAAAAACGCAAATAGAATTCCAAATATGACCCCGAGAGCAGTAACAACCGAAGCTGCGGTTATGATGATTTCAACAACGTGACTCATTCCGCTTCCTCCTTATAAATTGTTTCTAGGTAAGAAAAAACCTCATTTAATTCTTTGAGGTGCTTTCTTGGTTCATTTTTGAATGCTAATGCGAGTTCTTTATCTCTTGTTGGAAAGTAATATTCAAACTTTGATGTTGCGACGTAGTGCTCAACAAGTGCCTTAATTCTAAATAAATGGTAGAGGGGTTTGCTGTTGTCTACATCGTCTAATCTAATCCTGAAGTAATCAATAATTCTGCCTAACCACTTTTTAAAGCACTTTGACCAATCAATATTGATTAACTTATTGAATCTCTCTTTGTAATCTTCGCTAATGAATTCCAAATTCTCGTTCGCAAGAAGAACGTTATCCATCCAGATTGCAAAATAGGACATAGTCCTGTCATCAAAGTTACATAGTTTTTCGAAATATGAGTCTCCTAAAACAAACAAATCATAATTGTCTTCTTTGATAACATTAGTACCATCAAACCCATCGATAATTACAATGTAATCATTATCACTTTCATCGTTGGAAAGGCCGAATATTGAAGAGCCAACTTTGTATATTGCCAGTATCCTGTTATCTGGAATCATTTTAGTTAGTAACGTGTACATATTTTGGTTCATTCCCCCTGCTGTCTTCTAAATAAAGTCCGCTAGATGTGAGTTGGCCAGAAAGTTGATAATGGTTGCCTAAATATGTGTAATAGACAATCCCACCGCTACCAGCCATTGCTCTAGCTTTAAAAGTGATATAACAGCCGCCAACATAAACACCAATAACGCCATCATAGGAGTTATATGAAGTGATGTTGTCGAACTTATAAGTATTACCACTTCTAGATGAATACATCCATTGCCAAGCTGTTCCAAAAATGGAACGAAGATTGCTATCAACTCTATTAGCTGCATCATTAGCCAAAATCGATGGAGCAACTATAGTTGGAACATCATAGTTAGTATCTAGAGTCAACGAAGATGATGTCTTGGTGTATCTGCAAAGAGGAAGCTCATAAATAAGGCCTCCATTCATAAGGTCCTGTTGAGTCAATGAAGGCCAATTGCTACTTGCCTCTTTCTTTTCCAACGTCACCGCATTATTGCCTAAATCGAACTTGATAATTACATAACCATAGGCACTGCCATCAAGAGAAATAGAAATCTTGGTTCCGCTTTCAACAAACACTCTTCTTCCATAAACTTGAACATATCCATTTTGGAATGAGATGTAGTTATTGCTAGTGCTAGGAAGACATCTTCCAAGAACCCATGCACAAACACCATTTTGGCTACTTGCCATAAAATGATTTAAATCAGCATCCATTTTTGATGTAACAGAAGCTGAATCGAATGTAATTTTGACCAGTGCCATGTTATGACCTCCTATCATATAATTTGAGCTTATCTGTCAAAGACAGACGATACTCACCAAGAGTAACCTTAGCGACATTAAAAGTTCCTTTGAATTCCATTTTTGAGACAATGGTTTCATAGGTTTTGTTTTCGGTGATAAAAACCACTATTGCACCGACCTTTAAATCTTTAAGTGCCTCAACCTTATTAGCGAGGAATGAAAAGTTAAAAGTGATCGTGTGTTCTAAAGAAGAGTCCACTAATGCTTTTGTGGCTTTTGTTAATAATGAGGCGTAGTCCTTATCACCATAGAACTCATACTTCATTTTGACTTTTGGGATACGCTTTAACGCAGGTGCGGTTGTTACCACTTGGCCGTCATTAGTTAAGTAATAAACGACCTGACTGGTATGCTGTGTATTTTCGGCCTTTGGGATGTAGTAAACTTTGTTTAAGCTAATCTCATTGGTGTCATTTACATTAAGCTCAGTAATGGTCCCTAGAGTCGATTTCATCGTGATTCCAATCTTTGCAGAAACCACTTTAATTCGAATCCTATAGAACTTACCATTTCGAAGCACCACTTCATATTCAAGTCGTATTCCATAAGTTTTAGAAAACTCCTCAACCAAATCTAAGATGTTCTCTTTAGTATCCGCTTCATATGTTAAGGAGCAGTTTTTCACTACTTCTATGGCGGTTTCTAAATAAGAGACATTTTGATAAGTGTCACCGGAGTATTTAAATGTGTTGTTAATAAGATTCACGATAAACTGAGCGGAGTTACCACTAAAGCTATTTGGCAGCGGAACATCAACATCCAAAAGGGATAAATAGTCCATTGTTTCAACTTTGGTTTGATTCTTATCGTCGGTTTTGATTGAGGTAATGATTCCCACGTATGGATAGCCATTATCCTTAACGATAAGAAGGTCACCTATTTTAGCTTTTAAACTCTGTTTATTTACCGTGAATTTGCTCTTTTGAGGAATAAGAGCATCGAGAATAATATCGAAATCATCAGTGGCATAGCCATAATCTAAAACAGACAAATCTTGTTCACTTAAAAAGATTAAATGCATAATGGCCTCCTAATGAGCGATGTATTCTTCTTTATAGAAAATCTCGCAAGTCGCTTCTTCTCTAACACCAGGATCAAAAAAGATCTCGCTTTCACCCGGAGGAAGAAATAAGAAGTTGTCGTATGAGAAATCCTGCTTATCGTAATAGTCCTCAATCTCTGCCCCGAGGGTCCATTTGATGTATTGATCCGTTGGTTCAGAATTTATTTCAATTACAGGTTCATCTCGTTCATCTACGATTAATCGTAAGGTTTGAACATCGACACCATTTTGTCTAATGATGACTCTAGGGTTATAACAATTACCAATTAATCGAATGAGCAAAGGAACATTTCGAGGCGAATCATTCACCACCGTCACCTTTCCATTAAAAGAAACGGCATAGACGTATGGATAATCATATGTATAGATTTTTCCGCCACCAGAGTCAGTAACTTCGATATAAGCTGATTTGTTAACAAGCCATAGCGATAAACAATCAATTTTGACTTGGCTCTTAAGAACACCCTGCTCAAGTTGAGTTTTACTAGATGCTTTTATGTTCACGTAGCAGTACTTCTTCCCAGCATCAGTTTCATAGAAAAGTCGTAGCTCTTTACTTTTAGTAAGATACTCTCTCCAGCGAGTAAAACCCTGATAGCCATCAAGGAAGTCTAAAGTGAAATCAATAGATCGTTGAGGAATCTTTCTTTTTGTTTCTACAAATCTAGCATCAAAGTCTTCATATTCAATTTCGAATTCGAAGCCTAAACCATCAAGCTCTTCGATGATGCAGGCATGTGTGTAATCGAAGTAAAAGGTGCTACCGACTTCATTAACAAGATAAAATCTACGTCTCATTAGTAGGCACCTCCTAATGCTGTATTGATTGAATCGATATCAACATCACCGCTTGTGTTAATGGTGACATTATTTGTGGTTGTCGAATGGTCATCATTCATATATGAATTACTGGTCGATTTGACAGTATTTTCAGCATCAAAGTCACCTGTGCCGAACATCTTTCCAATGAGCTTAACTAGCCATCCAACCGTATGGTCAAGAATCCATTTAACCGCAGAGATAATCGCGTTAAGGATATCTAAGATAGGCTTAAGGATCTGGAATAAGATTTGTAAGACCGGAACAATGACTGCTTTGATGACATTGCCAATAATCACTAAGATTGGCGAAATCGCTTCAACAATTGTGAAAATGACATCGAGAATATCCATGATTGGCGTTAAGAACGTCTCAATTAATGGAAGAAGAATCTCGAATAATTCCGCAATTACTTCAATGATTCCGCTGATAAATTCGATTAATGGTTCAAGGATTGCGAGAATAATCTCTAGGATTGGCTCCAAGATATCAATGATGATGTCTAATAAGACAACCACCACTTTGATTACTTCGCTTAAGATATCGACGATGACATTAATGATTTCAATAAGGATGTTTAAGATTCCATCTACAAGCTCAATAATGACATCGATAATTTGAACCACTAATTTGATGACAAGTTGAATGATTCTAGCTACTACCTGCAAGATCTTAGCGATCAATTGAGTAATAGGAATCAAAACCGTCGTTAGCATCTCAAGGATTCTAGTAATAGGTTCGATGAGGCTCTCAAGTAGTTTTACTACTTCATCAAGCACCATCATGACCACATCTAAAACGCCATCGATGATTTCAACTAAGACATCAATGATCTGATTGATAACATTCATCAATATGTCGAGGATAGGTTTTAACTTCTCGATAATCTTACCGACAAGCTCCACGATTTTATCGATGAGTTGTTTAACTATATCTAAGAGCCTTTTTAATAAAGCTCTAAAGTTTTCATTTTGAAGAAGAAGCACCGCAATGATGCCAATAATAAGAGCCCACGGACCTGCTTTCGCTACGGCACCTAATACTTTGGTAGCACCGCCTAATGCAGACACGGCCTCTTTAAGTTTTCCAACTAATCCAATAACTTTGGCCACTATGGTTAGTACAGGCCCAATTGCAGTAAGTACCCCACCGATAACGCCTATGACAACCTTTAATCCAGATGACATCTCTTTCCATTTTTGGATGAGCTCTTTAACCTTAGGAATAACGGTGTCCTTAAGGAAGTTAACGATTTTAGTGATAACCGGGGCTAATGCTGTAGCAAGTTCAGTCCTTAAAGAAAGGAACGCTTGCTTGAGTGCGTAGATTTCGTTACCAAGTTTACCAGTAGTCTCTGCATCTTCCTCGGAGACAATACCAACTTTTTCCGCCTCTTCCATCCATGCTTCAAGTTCATCTTCCGATGCACTTAAAACAGGGTTCAAAAGAGTTCCAAGTTTATCACCAAAGAATTGATTCGCTAATGCGGTTCTAGTAGCAGCATCTTCCACTCCTGCTATGGCATTACGGATTTTCTTAAAAGCTGCTTCTGCATCTAGACCAGCGAGATCGTCCATTGTTAAACCGATTTTGGATAGCTGTTCAGAGACATCATCTCCATTAGCGATTTGTCCTAAAAGGTTATTAATTTTTTGGAATGCTTTATCTAGATATTGGGTTTCACTGCCAAGTTGTTTGGCGGCATATTCCCATTTTTGAAGAGCCTCTAATCCGACACCTAACTGCTTTGCAGTATCAGCCATTTGATTGACTGTTTCAGTGGTCTTTAATGCTAAAGCGGATAAAGCAGTAACAGCTGCGGTTACTGGAGCTGTGATGTATTTAGTCATCGCACCACCAATGGCTGACAACTTATTAACATCAATCTTTCCTAAAGCAGATATTTTGTTATCAGTTTGCTTTAACTCTTCATTTAGTTTTGCTACTTCTGCCTCAGTATATTGGACAGCACGTTGCATTTTCTTGAATTCTTGCTCACTGACTGTGCCGAGTTTGACACCTTCTTTAGCAAGCTCAAGTTGCTTCTTTTGTTCCTCTAACTTTTTCTTAGTGGTCTCTAAGATGCCGTTAAGTTTATCTTGTTTTTGTTTCCACAAGTCGACGTTAGAAGAATCGTATTTTAAGTTTTTATTTATAACAGCAAGATCTTTTTGCTGCTCTTTAAGGTCTGAGTTAAGGGATTTGATAGAAGCTTCTAGTTCTGTAGTATCAAGTCCGAGCTTAATGTTAAGACCTTTAATA
>ODAI010867229.1_pt1 | contig 12201 bp, 9 predicted proteins | sample 1539321 | NCBI WGS metagenome assembly ODAI01 (sample SAMN02144231, study PRJEB22623) | gut metagenome | biome: sheep rumen | host: Ovis aries | place: New Zealand
AAAGAAGCGTTGGAAAAAGTTAACTGTAAAGGGATTACTGTTGTGGATGTTAAAGGTAGAGGTGAACAGTTAGGTATTGAAGAAAAATACAGGGGAAAAAGTTACAGAATTGACCTTCTGCCAAAGGTAAAACTTGTTACTGTTGTTCATGACAGTGCTGTTGACGAAGTAGTAAATGCTATTTGTGAGGCAGCCCGAACCGGAAATATCGGAGATGGAAAAATATTCATCACCCCTGTTGAAGAAGTAATCAAAATCAGAACAAACGAAAGGGGCGATGATGCACTCTAACTAAAAAAAAGTTTAACAATACCCACTTTACAAACCATCTACATCTCCCCCATTTTATAATTTTTTTAAGACCCTGTAAAAAACCTTGCTTAGATCAAAGATGATCAAAATACAATGATTAATTTTTATACAAATATTTCATAATTGTATTATTACTTTTGGTGGATTTTTCAAAGAATTTCTACAAAAACAATAAAAAAAATTAGAATAAAGTAAATGTAATGTAAGGTATGAATATTATATTTTCTTCTTTTATTATTTTACTTGTTGTATCAGATATTACTATTCCATAATCAGATTTGTAATAATCCATTGCAGATATAATTTGACGTTTATTCTTTTTACCTATTCCAACTTCTATTGGAATTATATCACCATGGATTGTTTTAATAAGGAAATCAACCCCTCCCTTACGTGGATCAAAATACATTTTAAAATTATGATGATATTCAACTTTCAATCTATATATCGAATAGGCAACATAATTTTCCAAAAGAATTCCTTTTATTTCCTGTAAACTTCTTAAATTACTACCACCATCATTTTCAAAAATAGCCACCTTAATTTATTTAGTTTTTTGAAAAAGTATAATAGGGTATTTTTAGTTTTTTGAAAAATCTTATATTGTCTATTTTGATTTTTTGAAAAAGTATTTTTTATAGTCAATAATTTTTGACTAGATAAATAATAAAGAAGGAATAATTTGAAGAAAACTAAAATACCAAGCAGTAAATGGTAATCTCAGATATTTTATAAAAGTTCTAAAAAAAAGATAAAAAAAAGTTGAATAGGATAAATTTATTCAAAATCTATTCCCGTAATTCTTAAACCACCGTAATGTGATTTGTATTTGATGTTTAATCCAATAAGTAGTGGGGTGATTTTTTCAATCATTCTTGCTTTTTCTAATTTTCCACAGTCAATACATTTTACGCCAGGAAGCTTTTCGACAAGTTCTTTTACCTGTGCTTTTGCTTCGTTGTCGTCACCTGCAATTAAACAATCACAATCAATAGGTTCAGGGATATTGTCCAGGTGGGAGTTACTGATGTTGTTGAATCCTGCAACTACTTTTGCACCTGTTTTTTTAAGGATTTTTGCTGTTCTTTCTGCTGCTGAACCTTCCATTAAATCCACGAATCTTGCTGGTGATCCTCCGATTGCTGTTTCAAGTGGTACTGTTGCATCAATTAATATTTTTTCTCCAACAAAATCTTTGATTGATTGTAATGTTGCTTTTTGTGCTGCTAATGGTACTGTTAATACTAAGATTTCACCTTCTTTTGCAGCGTCTTCGTTTGACATTCCAACCATTTTAATGTCATCGTATTCTTTGAGCAGTTCGAGAGTTTCTTCAACTTTTGTTAAAGCCTTTTCTTCCTGTCTACTTCCTATTATGACTTCTTCACCGGCTATTGCTAATCTTTTACCTAAATTTAATCCTTGGGAACCTGTTCCACCAATTATTGCAACTTTCATTTTTTTAAACCTCATTAGAAAAATATGTTTTTTTAATCATTTATCATGATTAATCATTATTAATACTATATTTAGTTATTTATATTTCATACTATAAAAAGTTTTTAAAAAAAAGATAATAAAAAATGATTTATTCTTCGTTTAACAAATCATGAATTTTATATGTACATTTTTTAACTGTTCTGGCAGCATCAAAGAACTCTGCTCTCTCGTCATCTTTCATGTGAACTGGTATTATACGTTGAATACCGTTTCTACAAAGTACGACTGGAACACCCAATGAAACATCATAGACCCCTTCAACTTCCCCTTCAAGATATGTACTTACAGTAAGGATTTTTCTGCTGTCGTTAACTATTGTGGATATGAGGTTTCCTATAGCATAGGAAGGTCCATACTCGGTAGCACCTTTTTTGGAGATAATGTTTCCACCCGCGTTCTTGAGTTTTTTAACCAGCATATCAGTATTCAAATCCTCGTACTGGGCGAAATATTTCAAAGGTATACCACCGATTGTTGTTGAACTAAGAAGCGGCACCATATGATCCCCGTGTTCACCTATAACACGTGTATGTATTTCACCACTGTTAATTTTGAAATGTCTGGAGAGTATTGTCTTGAGCCTTAATGAGTCCAGATGATTTCCCAGACCGATTACCCTGTTCTTTTCAAAACCAGAATACTCTAATGCAATTGATGTCATTACATCAACAGGGTTTGTTACTATTAATATTATGGAATCTGGAGCATATTTTGCAATGTCTTGTGCATATTCCTTTATTATTTTTGCGTTTGGAGCTGCCAAATCAAGTCGCGTATACCCATCTTTTCTAGGAACACCTGATGTTATGAGAACTATCTTGGATCCTGCTATATCTTCCACATTGCATGATGGTGTTAGTACACTGTCTATATCCTCAGCAGCAAGGGCATCATACATGTCCAAAACCTCACCCGTTACTTTTGGATGACTTTTTTCCCTAGAGTACATAACAATTTCATCTATTACGTCCTCTTTAGCCAATGAAAATGCCACGTTTTTTCCAATTGTACCTGAAGCTCCAATTATAGTAATTTTTACCATCATATCACTCCATTTTTACTTCGTTGAGTTATAATTTATCAATAATATTTATTTATTTAATCATATTAAAAGTTTTCTTAAGAGATTTTAAAGGATAATGAGTCATATTTACAATAAAATAAGAATGAAATAAAAAATATACAATAATTTTATAAAAAATTAGTAAAAATAAAGAAAAGGTGTTAAAAAAAAATAAAAAAATTATTCCTGTAATTTATCAAGGAATGTTAATGCATTGGCTTTAATGTAACCGCTGTCATCACTTTCAGCAAGTTCTTTTAAAGATGCAACAGCTTCTTCACCACCAATATTTCCAAGACCGAATACTGCTCCTCCCCTGACAAAACTTTTTTCATCTTTTGCTGCTTTAATAAAGACATCCAAAGTATCAGGATTTGCTATTTTTGCTAATGCCCAGACTGCTCCACCACGTGCTCTCCAGCTTTCATCGTCAACAATTGTCATTAACTGTTCTACTGCATCGTCACCATAATCGGCCAGAGCGGAACTGGATTGTCTTCTTACCCATTTGTTTCTGTCATGTAACAATTCCACAAATATTTCAATTGAACTAGGATCTTTTAATTCCCTTAATAATTCAACCATGGTTAATTTGGTATTTTTAGGATAATCTTCCTTAAGCACTTCCTCGTGTAAAACATCGATTTCGGCAGGCATGTTCATTGCAATTGTACTTTCTGCTTCAATTCTTACAAAATCATCTTCATCGTTGAGGTTATTGATTGCTTCTATTACTTCTTCTTTACTCATTATATCACATTAAATTTGTATTTTTCTTTCATAAATTATTTAATAATATTTAGCCTCGGATAATATAAATAATTAATCATGGCAAAATAATAATAGATACATTTAGGAGAGCGGATTATTTTGTATAAGATTACAACAATTCCCGGTGATGGTATAGGAAAAGAAGTGATGAAACCTACACTTGAACTATTAGAAACAATTAATGCCAACTTTGATTTCATATATCAGGAAGCCGGTAAAGAATGTTATGAAAAACACGGCACAAACTTACCGGATGAAACCATTAACTCATGTAAAGAAAGTGATTCCACACTCTTTGGTGCCGTTACATCAATTCCGGAACAAAAAAGTGCAATAGTTACTCTAAGAAGACAATTGGATTTATACATAAATCAAAGACCAATAAAATCATACACTGATGACAAAATTAATTTTACTATAATAAGAGAAAATTCCGAAGGATTATATTCCCATATGGAAGAGGATTATGGTGATGAAGCAATAGCCATTAGAAAAATTACATATACTGGTTCGGAAAGAATATGTGACTACGCATTCGAATATGCTGACAAAACTGGAAAAGAAAAAGTCACTGCAGCACATAAGGCAAACGTACTGCCCCTGACAGATGGAGTATTCAAGAAATCATTTTATAAAATTGCTGAAAAATATCCACAAATCAAGGCAAACGATTATTACATAGATGCAATGGCAATGTATCTGATAACAAACCCTGCACAATTTGATGTGATTGTTACGACAAATCTTTTCGGAGACATTTTGTCAGACCAGGGTGGAGGTCTGCTTGGCAGTCTGGGACTGATACCTTCGGCAAATATTGGAAGGGATAACGGACTGTTTGAACCGGTACATGGTTCTGCTCCAGACATTGCAGGACAAAACAAGGCAAATCCAATAGCCATGATTCTTTCAAGTAGCCTTATGCTTGAATTTTTGGGAATGCAAAAGGAAGCCGATAACATTCAAAATACCATAGAAAAGGTTGTTAAAGAAGGAAAAATAAAAACACCAGACCTTGGCGGAACAAACACAACCCAGGAAATGAGTGATGAAATCATCAGAAACCTTTAATTACTTTTTTTTAATTTTTATTTAAAAAAACCCAGATTAAAATTAAATTATAAATAAATTTATAAACATCAAATTAAAAAAATATAAATAATTATTAAAGAATTTTTTTTATTCATATCTCTTTACAAAGCAGAAGAAAAATATTTTTATAAAAAAACAAAATGTTTGATAATTGCTTGGGAGTACGAGTAAAATCAATATCATATTTTTTACCGAGGAGGTATACTAAATGAAAACTACTGTAAGTATAATTAAAGCAGATATTGGTAGTGTTGGTGGACACGCAGTAACACACCAATTATTAAAAGATAAATGTAACGAATATTTATCCAAAGCAAAAGAAGAAGGATTATTAACTGACTTTTATATAACCAACTGTGGTGACGACATAGACATGATTATGACCCACACAAATGGTCCAGATAACGAAGAAGTACACAAATTAGCATTTGACACATTTATGGCTGGTGCAGAAGTAGCAAAAGGACTTAAATTATACGGTGCAGGTCAAGACTTATTATCCGACACATTCAGTGGAAACATCAAAGGTATGGGTCCTGGAAGTGCAGAAATCGAATTCGAAGAAAGAGGTTCAGACCCAGTATTCGCATACTGCTGTGACAAAACAGAACCTGGAGCATTCAACTTACCATTATTCAGAATGTTTGCAGACCCATTCAACACTGCAGGATTAGTAATTGACCCAACATTACACGGTGGATTTGACTTTGAAGTATACGATGTAATAGAAAACAGAAAAGTAACAATGTCCTGTCCTGATGAAATGTACGACTTATTAGCATTAATCGGTTCAACAGGAAGATACGTAATTAAAAGAATCTTCAGAAGATCAGACGGTGAAATTGCAGCAGCAGTAAGTACAGACAGATTAAACCTTATGGCTGGAAAATACATCGGAAAAGACGACCCTGTAGCAATCGTTAGATCACAGTCAGGATTCCCTGCAGGTGGAGAAACATCAGAACCATTTGCATTCCCACACCTAGTAAGTGGATGGATGAGAGGATCACACAACGGACCTTTAATGCCAGTAGGAGAATCAGATGCAAGACCTGTAAGATTTGACGGACCTCCTCGTGTAATCGGACTTGGTTTCCAAGTAAACAATGCTCAACTTGTTGGACCGGTTGACATGTTCGCAGACCCTGCATTTGATGAAGCAAGAAGAACCGCAACAAGAGTAGCAAACTACATGAGAAGACACGGCCCATTCGAACCACACAGATTACCTGCTGATGAAATGGAATACACCAGTCTTCCAGGTGTACTTGAAAAACTCGAAGACAGATTCGAAGACATGTAAATATGCAAATATTTACAAACCTAATCTCCCTTTTAATAAAATAATCTAATTTTGAAAAAAAGAATTTAAAAAAAAATAAGTATAGTAAATAATTACTCTAAATCCAATAGGTTGGATAGATGAGTAGTTGAAATGTTACCAATAACTTCATGGTCTTTGTTTATTACGGGTAACCCTGATATATGATGCTCTTCCATCTTATGTGCCACATCATAAATGGAATCGTCTTCATAACACGTTAAGACATTTCTGGTCATTATTTCCTCGATGTTATCTGTGTTTTTAGCTATTGCCTTGGATAAGTCCCATGCAGTGATAATTCCTATAATCTTGTTATTGGAATCAACTATAGGTATGTGTGTTCTGTTTTTTGTCAACATCAGTTCGGCTGCATCCTTAACGCTTTTATTGTCCTGCAGTGTAACTACATTCTTGTTCATCACATCTTTTACGGTTGCTTTTGACAAAAAGTTACTGATTATGTAGTTCATCTGCCCGTTTTCTATAAGAAATGCATCATGACCATATTCCGAATTTAATTTAGAATAGGTTACCTCAACATTATTTGCCCTTAGAGCCAGAACGATTTCTTCCATGTGTTCATGTGTATATAACCAATCTGAAGTTATGGACATTATGAGCATTTTTGCCCGGATTGGCTTAAGGCCTTCTTCCAAGGAGTTGTTTTTTCTCACATCAAAATAATCTAATGCTTTTGTTAAGTAAAGATAACTGTTTGCATCAAATTTCTTTGTGAAACTGAAACCCTGATGTTCAAGATAACTTTCAACCTGGAATTCGTTGCTGAAATCGTAACTGAATGTATTTTTGTTTTGTAATCTTCTTCCGAATTTTTCATACATTGATTCGTTACTTAAGTAGGTGATGTGTCCTATCATACGTGCTACAGAAAGGCCTTGTTCAGGTTTTTTGTCTGTTTCATAGTATTTTCCATTATTCCAGTTAGGATCTGCTATCACTGACTGTCTTTCAACTGCATTGAAGGCAATCTGTTGTGGTGTGGAATATGCTCCGGATGCTATCATTATTGCGTTTCTAATCATTTCAGGGTATGATAATGTCCATTGAAGTACCTGCATTCCGCCCATTGAACCTCCAATGACAGCATATAACTGTGGTATTTCAAGATAATCCATTAATTTCTTTTCCGCGTTTACCATGTCCTTGATTGTAATGATTGGAAAATCCAAACCATATTCCTTGCCTGTATCTGGATTAATATCGCTAGGTCCTGTTGTTCCCTTACAACTTCCAAGTACATTTGAACATACTATGAAATACTTGTTAGTATCCAATGGTTTGCCCGGACCTATAATTATATTCCACCAGCCCGGCTTCTTATCTCCATCATGCCAGCCTGCTGCATGAGCATCACCTGTCAAAGCATGACAAACATAAATTGCATTGCTTTTCTGAGTGTTTAATGTTCCATATGTCTCATAGGCAATTGTTGGATTTTTTATTACATTTCCTGTTTCTAATTCAAAATCTTCTTCCAATGTATAATATTGTGTTTCTACTGTTCCAAGTGATTTACTTAATGCCAACTTAATTACCTCCTTTTACAACCGTTTATATTAATTATTTTTATATTATTTTTAACATTTAACATTTGTTATAAAACAGGAAGATAATGTTAAAATTTGATTGAATTTTAAGATTAAAAAAAGTAATTAGTGGGGGTGATTGTATGAAAAACGTGTTGATTAAATTTTTTCAAGAGCCTGATCCACATCGGCTAAAATGTCTTCCAAGTCTTCAATTCCAACAGCAAACCTTATTAAGTCAGGAGTTACACCGGTTGCTCTTTGTTGTTCCTCTGTTAGTTGGGAGTGGGTTGTTGATGCAGGATGTATTACCAATGATTTTGCATCACCTATGTTTGCCAGTAATGATAATAATTGGGTGTTGTTGATAAAGTCAATTGCTCCCTGATAACCTGCTTTTAATCCGAATGAAACTATTCCACCATAACCTTTTTCTGCATATTTCTTTGCTACTTCATGGTTTGGACTGCTTTCAAGACCGGAATATGTTACCCAAGCAACTTTTGGATGTGCTTCCAAGTGTTTTGCAACTGCAAGTGCGTTTTCGGCATGTCTTTCTATTCTTAAACTTAGTGTTTCCAGTCCCTGCAGTAATAGGAATGAACCGAATGGACTTGGTACTGCTCCTGTGTCTCTTCCGAGTACTGCTCTGATTCTTGTTGTGAATGCTGCCGGACCGAATGTTTCGTAGAATTTCAGTCCATTGTATGTTTCATCAGGTTGGGTTAATCCAGGGAATTTTCCGTTATCCCAGTTAAAGTCTCCTTTTTCGATTATTACTCCACCAAGTGTTGTTCCGTGTCCTCCGATGTATTTTGTTGCACTGCTTGCAATTATGTCTGCCCCATGGTCAAATGGTCTTATTGATCCTATTCCCACGGTATTGTCTGCTATTAATGGTATTCCGTTTTTATGTGCAATTTCGGATATTAGGTCAAAGTCAGGTACGTCTAATTTTGGGTTTCCTATTGATTCCACATAGATTGCCCTTGTTTTTTCGTCTATTGCTGCTTCGAATTCATCGGGTGATTGTGAATCCACAAATTTGACCGTTCTTCCCAGATTTTTTAGGGTGTTTTCAAATAATTCAAATGTTCCACCATATAAGTTGTCTGCAGATACAATATTATCACCTACTTCAGTTAGGTTGATTATTGCATAGAAGATTGCTGAAAGTCCTGTTGAAGTTGCGTATGCAGCAGTTCCCCCTTCTATTGCAGCAATTCTTTTTTCAAAGACTTCTGTTGTAGGGTTTGTAAGTCTTGTGTATATGTTTCCCCCTTCCCGGAGGGCAAATCTGTTTGCTGCCTGGTCTGTATTATCAAATACGTAGGATGTTGTCTGATAGATTGGTACTGCTCTTGAACCTGTTTCGTCGGTTTCTTCTTGACCTGCATGTAATCCTAATGTTGCTATGTTTTTTTTATTTTTTACTTCGTATGCCACAATATCACGTCCTTTGTTTATTTTTTTTCTCTGTTTTTTATATCTTTATTTTATTAGTATATTCTTTTTTGTTGAATTTGTGATTGAATATATTAGTTTAAATTTTAATTATTAATTATTATGTTATGAATTGGATTATCTTTCTAATCGCTTTTTTTATTAATTGTTTTTATGATTTTTATTATTGATGATAGATAATACCATTATATAACAATGTTATATAATTGAATATCAAAACATCCAAGCATGATAATATTTACTTAAACATGTCTGATACTCATTTCAAATAGTATACAACACTGTTAAAAAAATTATAATTATAATATGATTAATTATATCCGAAAGGATATAACAATTGTTATATTTTTTTTAATATATAAATGTTTTCAAAATAAGAAGGGCGAACTTAACAATACTCATGATTTTATAACATAAAACCAAACCGGTTATAAAAAATCCGCAAAATACAACACCGAATCAGGTTCCACCTTATCAAAGAGTTTTCTAATGTTTTCTGCATCAGACAACATTGAAAAATTACCAATGATAATCAGTTTTTTTCTGGATCTTGTTATTGAAACGTTCAACTGATTTTCATCATCCAAAAACTTCCTTTGAAAAAAGCCCAAGGATTTATCCGAACTTTTACAAAGGGATATTATAATAACATCTTTTTCCCTTCCCTGAAATCTGTAAATAGTATCACATTCAACAACTGACCCCATTTTTTTAAGTAGATTGTTAATATGATTTTTTTGCTTTCTATATGGAGTGATAATTCCTATTTCATCTTCACAAACATCGTTATTGACCAGTGCACGTACAATATCCACTATTAAATTTGCTTCAAACACATTTAAGCAACCATTCGATACGTATGATTCATCAAAACCCACACTGGAAGTGTCCATTACTGTTATGACATCTTCATTCAACAAAAAATATTTGTTGTTAACAAGTGTTATCATCTGTTTTTTGGCTATATCCCCAGTTAGAAGTTTATCATCGTAATATAATTCACTGGCAATATTACTTATCTTTTCATTCATTCTATATTGAATGTTCAAAAAAGTATAGTTTTCAGGATATTTCTCAATAAGAAGATTAAATATCGATTTGTTCAGAAGATATGATGCGTTTTTGTTTTGTATTGGTTGCAATTGTTTATTGTCACCTATCAAGATGAACATGTCTGTTTTCAAAAGTGGAATCAATGCCATATATACTGGAACTTGACTTGCCTCATCCATAATGACATAATCAAATTCAATATCTTTTGTCAAAAAACTGCTTGATGATAATACAGTGGATGCAATAATTTTTGCATTGTTAACTATATCATATTGTATGTTATTTCGAATTTGTGATATTTCACTTTTTATTTCATTTATCCTCTCAATATTATGATCTTTTGATGGGACAACACCATAATTATTCACCATATTTTCATTTTCGTTATTGTTGAAGATACGATTAAAAAGTCTGTTCAAGAAAGACATTTTAGTTGACGTGACACTAAGGACATTTTCAAAATCATCCCCTCTTTTTTCCAGTTTTTCAATCATTTTCATTTTCTCAAGAATCTTGTGATAATCTGGATGTTTCTTTATCTGCTCATTTAATGAATATTTTAGGATATTATCGGAAATCTTTTCATTTGGACCTAAACGAAGTATGTCCCTGCCGTTAAACGAATCCAACCTTTCAATGATATTATCCAGTGCCACGTGTGTGTGAGTTGTAAGTAGCACTTTTTTATCGGATAAGTATAGATGTTTTATTATTTCTATAATTGTATGAGTTTTACCGGATCCTGGAGGTCCTTGAATAATATGAAATTTTTCTGACTGAAGAACTTTTTTGACGGCAATTTTTTGATTCACGTTTAGTTTTGAGGATATTTTATAGTCATTATCATTAAAGGATACTTTATGTTTATTTGTTAAAACATTCAATGTGTCCATGTTTTCCTTATTGAGTTGATTGTTTTCTATGATGTCCAATATTTCCTGCAGTTTATTGATTATAATCTCTTTTTGAATGTTTTTTATGGAAACTTTTTGATTTGTTAAGAAATCGGACTTAACAAGGGGAGTTATGATAAGAATTTTACCATTCTTTTTTATGACCTTTGAAGGTGTCCTGTCAATTTCTATTGGAGTGTTTTTTGATAAATCATTGTTGTATTTGGTGGAAACCTTGAGCATATTGTCGTTTATTTCAAGTATTATTGCTTCAATAACCTTATTTGACTGTTTTTCTTTGGATATAAAAACTTTTAAATCATTTGTTAAATCTGTTTTGACGGCATTCATAATAATTGTATTACTATATTATATAAAAAGTATTAATAAAATTATCCTGGTTTAATATGAAAAAATAGTGGTTTTTGTTAAAAATTTAAAGATAAATATAATTATTCTCACGAAAAACCATATTTATCTTTATAGGATATAATTAGTTTTCCTTTTGAAAAGGAAATCTTAAAAAACATATCAAACAAAATTGTCCGATATCTTTTCTTATTTAGATATAAAATATTATGTACCTTTATAAATTTAACATAATATCTTAATGTTTAATTTAACATTAAACATGTAATATTTTATTTATAATGTATAATATATTTTATTGAGAATATTTTAAAAATTATCTTAAAAAATGTAGAAATTATAAATATTATACCATCACCAATTAAAAAAAGAATATAAACCGTTTTATTGCATTTGAAGAGATTCCAATCATCGCCACCACATTGTTTTACTATTAAAATACAAATTTTCATTGAAATTTACCATAAAAATATTTCTCTCGTGTCATTCATGCCATTTTAAGTGACAAAACTTCTGTAAAATAAAAAGATTTCAAATAAAATAATTATATCTAAAAGCATTACCAAAAATAACCTATAACGAAGTGATGAAAAATGGATGAAAAACCAGACATAAACAATTTAATAAATGAAAACGAACTATTGCGAAAACAATTAGAAGAACAGAAAAACAGTTACAAAAAACTATCCTCCGAACTGGGACAAAGTATATTCGAGTATGAAGATTTAGACCTGAAAAACAGAGCTTTGAAAAAAGAGAATGCTCAATTAAAAGAAGAAATAGAAGAATTAAAAAAATTCAAAGAAGAAGTAG
>ODAI013505105.1_pt1 | contig 12200 bp, 7 predicted proteins | sample 1539321 | NCBI WGS metagenome assembly ODAI01 (sample SAMN02144231, study PRJEB22623) | gut metagenome | biome: sheep rumen | host: Ovis aries | place: New Zealand
ATGCAGGAAGTCTCCGGAGTCTGGAGCTTGTTAACGCCTTCGGCCACGATGCGCATCGCATCCACGTCCAGTCCCGAGTCGGTTTCATCGAGGATGCTCAACTTCGGCTCGAGCATGGCCATCTGGAAAATCTCGTTGCGCTTCTTCTCGCCGCCGCTGAAGCCCTCATTGACTGAGCGGTTGGCCAGCTTGGAGTCAAGTTCCACGATCTTGCGCTTCTCCCGCTGCAGCTTCAAGAACTCAGCAGCATTCATCGGCTCCAGCCCTTGGTACTTGCGCTTCTCGTTGATGGCGGCTTTCATGAAGTTGGTCATCGACACTCCGGGAATCTCAACGGGGTACTGGAACGAGAGGAACAATCCCTCGTGGGCCCTGTCCTCCGGCTTCATCTCCAGCAGGTTCTTGCCATTAAACCATGCCTCGCCCTCAGTCACCTCGTAGAGCGGGTTACCAACGAGCACGGCGCTCAGCGTACTCTTACCCGAGCCGTTAGGCCCCATGATGGCATGCGTCTCGCCGTCGCGGATTACCAAGTCGATGCCTTTTAATATCTCCTTTTCGCCAATCTTGGCGTGTAAGTTTTTTACCTCTAACATTCTTCTTTTCTTTTTATATGAAACATCTTCTCTCTCTTATTACAGGAATGCATAGCGGCAGACGAATAATACAGACAGAAGGATAGTGGCCCAGTTGATGTTGTTACGTTCGTCCTTGTCTTTGAGTGTACCTGACAGCAGGTGTATGGCCACATAGGAAATGACACCCATGAGTATACCGTCGGATATGCTGTAGGTAAGTGGCATGAGCACGATACAAACGAAACAAGGAATAGCCGTAACATAGTCAGAGAAGTCGACCTTACGGATGTCGTGCATCATCATCACTCCCACCAATATCAATGCCGAGGCTGTGGCCTGCGCAGGAATGGCAAGGAACAGCGGGGCGAAGAGCAGGGCCACGGCAAAGCAAAGGGCCGTGGTGAAGCTGGTAAGGCCGGAACGCCCACCGACATTCACACCCGAGGCGCTCTCAACGTATGTGGTAACAGTTGATGTCCCAAGCATGGCTCCAACGGTAGTTCCGATGGCATCGGCCATAAAGGCTTTATTCAGGTTCTTCACATTACCGTCATCGTCGACCATCCCCGCACGGTTTGACACGCCTATAAGGGTACCAATGGTGTCGAACATGTCGATGAACAGGAACGTGAGAACCACCACAAACATATCCACCGAGAAGATGTGGTGCCACTCAAACTGCATGAAGATGGGACTGATAGAAGGGGGTACTGACATGATGCCTGTATAGTTGGTAACGCCCAAAGGAATACCTAAAACCGTTGTAATCAGGATTCCGATGAGTAGCGAACCTGTCACATTCCTTACCAGCAGGGCTGCAGTGAGCAAGATGCCCAGCACACTAAGCAGTACGGCAGGATCGTGGAGGTTGCCCAGCGTGATGAAGGTTGATTCCGACGAGGTTACTATGCCAGCTCCCTTCAGCCCTACAAAGGCGATAAACAGTCCGATACCAGGACTGATGGCTCGACGAAGTATGAGGGGTATTGCGTTTACGATATACTGGCGCAGGCCGGTAACGGTGAGCAGTATGAAAATTAGTCCCTCTATCATAACAGCAGTAAGTGCGAACTGCCATGAGTAGCCCATGGTAAGCACTACGGTGTAAGCAAAGAAAGCATTCAAGCCCATACCCGGGGCCAAGGCGAAAGGCAGTTTCGCATATATGGCCATCACCAAGGTTGCCACTACGGCCGAGATACATGAAGTGGTGAACACTGCACCGGCATCCATGCCTGTAGCTGAGAGAATGCTTGGGTTAACAGCCAAGATATAGGCCATTGTGAGAAAAGTGGTAATGCCACCTATTACCTCCTTGCGTAATGTCATGGTGGAGGGATCAAATCCAAATAGTTTCTGTAACATGTCTATGATGTTTTTATCCTACAGTTCCTTCTAATGATACACTTAATAGTTTCTGGGCTTCAACGGCAAACTCCATGGGGAGCTTCTGTAACACCTCCTTGGCATAGCCGTTGACGATAAGTCCTACGGCTTGCTCTGTCGGGATGCCTCGCTGGTTGCAGTAGAACAGCTGATCCTCCGAGATCTTCGAGGTGGTAGCCTCGTGCTCGAAGATGGCCGTATCGTTGTGCACATCCATATAGGGAAAGGTGTGGGCACCGCAATCTGATCCCAACAACAAAGAGTCGCAGCTTGAGTAGTTACGTGCGTTATCGGCATTCGAGGTGGCACGCACCAGTCCGCGATACGAGTTCTGGGAGTGGCCTGCCGAGATACCCTTTGAGATAATCGTACTCTTGGTATTCTTGCCGATATGGATCATCTTTGTACCCGTATCAGCCTCCTGATAATTGTTGGTGACGGCCACAGAATAGAACTCTGCCTGCGAGTTGTCGCCTCTTAATATGCACGACGGATATTTCCACGTGATGGCAGAGCCTGTCTCCACCTGAGTCCAGGAGAGCTTGGAGTCTACGCCACGCAGATCGCCGCGCTTCGTCACGAGGTTGAGCACACCACCCTTGCCATTCTCGTCGCCAGGGTACCAGTTCTGCACGGTGGAGTATTTCACTTCTGCCCGATCCTTCACAATGATTTCAACATTAGCGGCATGCAACTGGTTCTCGTCGCGCATCGGAGCCGTACAACCTTCAAGATAGCTCACGTAGCTATCGTCATCAGCCACGATCAGCGTGCGCTCGAACTGCCCTGTATTGCGGGCATTGATGCGGAAGTAACTGCTCAGTTCCATCGGGCAGCGCACACCCTTCGGAATATAGACAAAGGAGCCATCGCTGAAAACTGCCGAGTTCAATGCTGCGAAGAAGTTGTCACGATAAGGCACCACAGTACCTAAATACTCGCGCACCAAGTCGCCATGCTCCTTGATGGCCTCGCCAATAGAGCAAAAGATGATGCCTTTCTCACGGAGTTTCTCCTTGAAAGTGGTCTTCACACTGACGGAGTCCATGATGGCATCCACGGCAGTGTTACCACTCAAGGCCAACCGTTCCTCCAAGGGTATGCCAAGCTTATCGAAGGTCTTTTCCAACTCTGGGTCAATCTTGCCGTCACCCTCAGGCTTCTTGGCCAGTGGGTCGGCATAATAAGAGATGGCCTGATAGTCGATAGGCGGCACGTGAACATGCCCCCATTTGGGTTCTTTCTGTTCTTGCCAATAGCGAAAAGCCTTCAAACGGAACTCGAGCATCCATTCAGGCTCACCTTTCTTGGCGGAGATAAGACGGACGATATCCTCGTTGAGACCCACAGGAATGATTTCCGTATGGACGTCCGTAGTAAAGCCAAACTCATATTTCTGTTCGGCAATACGACGCACGAACTCATTATCTCCTTTCTGTGATTCTGGTGATATGTTATTTTCTTTATTATTCATTTTAGTTATATTTGATGGCCAGCATCGTCAGGTCATCACTTTGTTGCGCTCCGTTCACAAAGGCGTGAACAGCCTCGTTCATCTGGTTGACAATCTCGGTAGGCTGATTCTTTCCATTAGCCAGCAATGCCTCGGCCTGTTGGAGAACACGATCGTCACCAAACTGTGCAAGCGAGTGGTCTTCGGCCTCGTTAAGACCATCGGTAAAGAGGAATATGGTCATCTGGTGCTCGAATTGTATTTCCTGCGGAACGAAGTCCATACCAGCCATCAGGCCAAGTGGCACATTGGGTTCACAAGGCACCAAACTAACCTCACGCCCGATGAGCAAAGGAGGATTATGACCTGCATTGCAATAATGCAGGAGTCCCGATCCAAGTTCCAGGACACCAATAAACGCCGTCACAAACATACTATTCTCGTTCCCTTCTGCCAACGCATCGTTAAGGGTTTGGGCAATAAGATGTGGTTCCACCGTATGTGACGATATATTACGGAATAGTGAACGCGTCATAGCCATTACCAAAGAGGCCGGTATTCCCTTACCAGAAACGTCACCGATGCAGAAGAACAGCTTCTCGTCGTGGATATAAAAATCGAACAGGTCGCCACCCACATCCTTAGCTGGCATCAACATACCGTAAATATCAATGTCATCACGCTCAGGAAAAGGCGGGAAGGTCTTCGGCAACATGGCCATCTGGATGTCATGAGCCACCTTCAGCTCATTCTCAATGGCTGCCTTTGAGGCTGTTGTTTCCTTGAGTTCTTCTACATATTCAGAGAGTGAATGCTGCATGCCCTCAAAGGAGTCGCGCAGCAGGCGCACCTCGTCATTGTGCTTGATTTTTGGCAGAGGCGTACTGAAGTTTCCTTTTGCCACCTCGTTAGCAGAGTCTGCCAGTTTCCTGAGCGGCTTGATAGTCCGACGGATGATGAGCATACCAACGAAGCGGACCACAATCATAGCCAGACCTATCAGCAGCAGCATCGCGATGCCCATGCCCATGCCGATGGCATCGATCATCAGCCAGGGTACGACCATGGCCACAGACCAGTCTGTGCCCTCTACAGGTGCATAGAACACATACGAATCAAGATCATTAGGATCGAGCATTTCTATCGACTGTGGCTTACCGCTTTGGTCGCTATAGACACCCTCGAGCCCTGCCACCATCTGACGGCCCACGTAGTTGTCGAGTGTGTCTTTGGTTGTCTCGGCCAGTTCGAAATAATTCTGCCTGAGCACGAGCGAACTATCGGGATGGGCGATAAAAGTTCCTTCGCCATCGATAATAAACGTAGTCCTGACAATACGCCATACATCATTAAGACCAGAATAACTTTTATCCGTATCCTTGCCTTTATCGTCATCAGAGCCCACATTAATGGTGGTGCTGGAGCCGTCCCTGATAAATTCAAACCTTGTCTCCAATTGCCGCGAGAACCAGTCCAGCGAAAGGTCTACTCCCAGCACGCCTACCGTAGTGCCCGCAGCATTATGGATGGGCATGATATACGACACCAAAGGGTTCAGCGTATCATTGTGCTCGAAGAAGGGTTTTGACCAGTAGCTGCTGTCGGCCTTCAGTGCCTCCAAGAACCACTCGGCCTTCAGATAGTCATCCTTGGCATTGCCGAGTACCAGCTCTCTCACCTGTCCTGTGCTGTCCCTGAAAGCGTAAGGACAGAACCGATGTCCCTTCTGCGGATAGTAATCAGTCGTGAAGCTGAGACCACAACTGCGGATGTAGGGATTCTGTGCAACGATACGCTGCATGATCTCACCCATTTTGTCGGGACGTGCCAGGTTAGCCTCTATCTCCGACACATGATTGACGGCACCAGCCTTTACCTCATTAAGGATCTTGCTCACCTTGACTTTCGTGGTGATGAGATAGCTCTTATAAAGATCTGTCTCCTCCCAGATGATGAAGTTCTTGGCCATCCAATAGATGCCCCATGAGGCCAACCCCATCACGACGAACTGCGTGACGGCTATCCAGCGTGCAATACGCTTGGATAAGGAATGTATCTTGCCCTTCTTCCCCACTGTCCTGCGATTGTAAGTCCTACAACTTCTGTTCTACCTCAATTTCCGTGAAGGTCTCGATGATATCACCTACCTGAATATCGTTGAAGTTAACCAGTGAGATACCGCACTCCAGACCTGTTGCCACCTCCTTGGCATCGTCCTTGTAACGTTTCAGGGCATCGATGGCAGCAGTATGGATTACGATACCATCGCGGATGACACGAGCCTTGTCCTTGTTGTGAACCTTGCCATCGATCACCAGACCACCGGCAACAGTACCAACCTTCGAGATCTTGAACACTTGTTTCACCTCGATTTCACCAGAGATGATCTCCTTCTTCACCTTGTCGAGCATACCCTGCATCGTTGACTTCACATCATCGATAGCATCGTAGATGATCGAATAGGTATTGATTTCAACACCCTCACGGTCAGCAGCCTTGCGGGCATCAGCAGAAGGACGAACCTGGAAACCGATGATGATAGCCTCAGAAGCCGAAGCCAGCATGACATCGTTCTCAGAAATCTGACCTACGGCCTTTGAGATCACATTCACCTGAACCTTCTCGGTAGAGAGCTTGATGAACGAATCTGAGAGAGCCTCGATTGATCCATCGGTATCACCCTTCACGATGATGTTCAACTCGTGGAACTCACCCAGAGCGATACGGTGTGACAACTCGTCGAGACCCAGTTTCGTGGTCGTGCGCAGACTCTGCTCACGTTGCAGCTGGATACGCTTGTTGGTAATATCACGAGCTTCCTGCTCTGTATCCATGATGTGGAAAGAGTCACCAGCGGTAGGTGCACCATTTAGACCCAGGATGATAGCTGGCTCTGCAGGACCAGCCTTCTCAATGCGCTGGTTACGCTCATTGAACATCGCTTTGACCTTACCCCAGGCCGTACCGGCAATGACGACATCGCCAACCTTCAGCGTACCATTCGATACGAGCACGGTTGAAACGTAGCCACGACCCTTGTCGAGTGAAGACTCGATAATACTACCAGTAGCCTTACGATTAGGATTAGCCTTCAGGTCGAGCATCTCAGCCTCGAGCAGTACTTTCTCGAGCAGCTCATCAACACCGATACCTTTCTTGGCACTGATTTCCTGACACTGGTACTTACCGCCCCACTCCTCAACGAGCAGGTTCATATTTGCCAAATCCTCACGAATCTTATCAGGGTTAGCACCTGGCTTATCAATCTTGTTGATAGCGAATACCATTGGTACGTTAGCTGCCTGAGCATGAGCGATGGCCTCTTTGGTGGTAGGCATCACAGAGTCGTCAGCTGCAACAATGATGATGGCGATATCGGTAACCTGAGCACCACGGGCACGCATGGCTGTAAAGGCCTCGTGACCTGGAGTGTCGAGGAACGTAATCTGACGACCATCCTTCAACTTCACGTTGTAGGCACCGATGTGCTGAGTGATACCACCAGCCTCACCTGCAATCACGTTGGTGTTGCGGATAAAGTCGAGCAACGAGGTCTTACCGTGGTCAACATGTCCCATCACCGTAACGATCGGGGCGCGAGTTACGAGATCGTTCTCGTCATCGTCCTCCTCAGTGATGGCGTTCTGAACCTCTGCACTAACGTATTCGGTAGTGAAGCCAAACTCCTCGGCTACGATATTGATGGTCTCAGCATCGAGGCGCTGATTGATAGACACCATGATGCCGATACTCATACAAGTGCCGATGACTTGGTTTACGCCTACGTTCATCATCGTGGCAAGCTCGGAGACAGTTACGAACTCAGTCAGCTTCAGCACTTTGCTCTCTGCTGCCTGCGACTCCATCTCCTCATGCATACGCTCGGCCACGGCATCGCGCTTCTCCTTACGATACTTAGCACCTTTCTTGTTCTGATTGGTCTTAGAAGTCAGACGAGCCAGCGTTTCCTTAACCTGACGGGCTACAGCCTCATCGTCAACTTCAAGTGACTTCTGTATCGGACGGTTCTTCTTGTTTTTGTTCTTACCGCTACCCTGCTGGTTATTGTCCTGAAAGTTCTGATTGCCTCCCTTATTCTTATTCTTCTTGTTGTTCTGACCCTTATCCTGATTGGCTGCAGCTTCGATATCCACGCGCTCTTTTCCACCACGGATGCGTTCGCGCTTCTTCTTCTCACCATTACCACCATGCAGTTGAGCCTGTTTCTCCTCACGTTCCTTACGGCGCTCCTCCTTCGATTTCTTCTTTGGACGAGTACTCTGGTTCAGTGAGTCAAGATCGATCTTACCCAGCACGTTTACTTTTGGAGCCATCTTCTCCTCGCTTTTCAGCGTATAGATCTCTGTCTCCTCCGGGCTATTAGTATCATCTTGCTCTGGTTCATCCTGCCCAAGATCAGCCTTCACCACTTCTTCGGGCTCTACCTGAGGCTCTGGTTCCTGTTCAGGTTCAGCCTCTACCTTCACCTCCACAGGTTTTTCTTCCTTCTCTACCTCTACAGGACTTTCCTGAGGTTTGGGAGCTTCTACAGGCTCCTGCTTAGGTTTCTCTTCCTTCTTGGCAGGTTTGCCGATAGCATCAAGGTCGATCTTACCCAGCGGTGTAAAGGTCTGGCGCGACTCTTCCTTTGCCTCAGTCACTGGCTCGGGCTTGAACTCCTTCTTAGGCTTCTCTTTCTTCTTCGGGAATATCATTCCTGCCTGGGTCTTCACGTCCTTGTCGCCCTTGAACTCCTTGACCAGTGCGTCGTACTGATCATCAGAGATCTTTGTATTGACATTTGCGTCGTCCTTGATTTCTCCCAGGCTCGGTTTGTTCTTCAGATAGTCTATAGCCGTCTGAAGTCCGATATTCAGTTCTGTTAATACCTTATTTAATCTGACACCCATTCTATTCCTTTCTTTTTGTTTACTATTCGAATTCCGCACGAAGTACGCTCAGCAGATGGTCAACGGTCTCTTCCTCCAGGTCTGCTTTCTCAATAAGCATCTCACGGGGTGCGTTGAGAACAGACTTGGCCGTATCCAGACCGATTGCCTTAATAGCATCGATAACCCACTGGTCAATCTCGTCAGCAAACTCGTCCAGATAGATATCCTCGTCAGCCTCGTTCTCGCTGACTACGCGGAATACGTCGATGGTGTATTCTGTCAGCATAGAAGCCAGTTTAATATTCATACCGCCACGACCGATAGCCAACGACACCTCCTCGGGCTGCAGATAGACCTCAGCCTTATGGTTCTCCTGATCAAGGACGATATTGGTAACCTTGGCAGGACTGAGTGCACGCTGAATAAACAGCTGTACGTTGCTTGAGTAGTTGATCACGTCGATATTCTCATTGCAGAGCTCGCGCACGATACCATGCACACGGCTACCCTTCACACCGACGCAAGCTCCTACCGGATCGATGCGCTCGTCATAGCTCTCTACAGCCACCTTGGCACGGTCGCCTGGCATACGGGCAACTCGCTTGATGGTAATCAGACCGTCATTAATCTCAGGTACTTCAGCCTCCAGCAGACGCTCGAGGAACACCGGACTGGTACGAGAGAGGATGATACGCGGATTGTTGTTCTCGTTCTGCACTTCTTTCACGATGGCGCGAACCGTCTCGCCCTTGTGATAGTTGTCTGACGGAATCTGCTCTCCCTTCGGCAGGTGGAGCTCATTACCCTCATCGTCCATCAGCAGCACCTCGCGCTTCCAAATCTGGTAAACCTCACCGCTGACAACCTGTCCCACCTTATCCTTATATTTCTGATAAAGAGAATCATGCTCGAGCTCCAGGATTTTCGAAGCCAGCGTCTGACGCAGGTTCAGGATGGCGCGGCGGCCGAACTTCTGGAAGTTCACTTCCTCACTCACCTCCTCGCCTACCTCATAGTCGGGCTCAATCTTCTGGGCTTCGCTCAGTGCAATCTCCTTATTTTCATCCTCCACCTCGCCGTCGGCAACTACCACGCGGTTACGGTGAATCTCAAAGTCACCCTTGTCAGGGTTGACGATCACGTCAAAGTTCTCATCCGATCCATATATCTTGGCGATGACGTTGCGGAAACTCTCTTCCAACACGCTCACCAATGTAGTACGGTCGATGTTCTTGGTCTCTTTGAACTCCTGAAAGGTCTCAATCATTGAGGGGCCTTTCACTTCTTTTTTAATTGCCATTTTGATTTTTTATTTTTTTTACTTTCTTACCTTTTTACCTTTTTGCTTTTTTTACCTTTACTTAAAGGCCAGAATATACTTGACGTACTTAACGTCGTCCATCGAGTAAGCCTTGTCTACATCTACGATGACTGGGCGCTTTTTGCCTTCCTGCTTCTGCTTCTCCTGGACGGTCACCACGAAGTTGCGACCGTCAACCGATTTCAACGTACCCATTACTTTCTGTCCATTCTGGTCGAGCACCTCAACGGTATCACCGATATGGTTGATATACTGCTGAGCCACCTTGAACGGCTGTCCCAGACCTGCACTGCCCACTTCCAGTTCGTAGTCGCCAAGTTCATCGCCTAAGCGTTCTTGAAGGAAACGGCTCAGTTCGGCACAGTCCTCTATCCACACACCATCGGCATGGTCAATTTCGATGACTATTCTGTCATCACTTGCAAAGTTGATGTCAACGAGGAAGTAGTCGTTGCCATGCAACCACTCTTCCGTCAAAGTCTTGATTGTCTCTTTATTAATCATTTAATCTAAACATTATATATCGAAAATGAGAGACTCTTTCGAGCCTCTCATTCCGCTGAACGGGTGCAAAATTAAGCATTTTCCCGTTAACTACCAAATATTTAGCCGATTTTTTACATAATCTACCTAATTTTTCTTTGGAGCCAATACTTTCTTGTATTCCTCGGGGCTCTTCAGCAGGCGGATGGCCTCCTTCAGCTGCTTGTCATAGCCAAGGCCAGCCTCGATGGCTCCCGACTGGTAATAATAGGCTGCGATAATCTCCTGTTCCACAATCTGACGAATCACCTGCTCATGACGATCCAAGGCAAAGGCCACATCGTGGTTCAGTTTCTTTTCCAACTCTTCAAAGGCTGACTTGGCATCGTCGTAATAGCCCTCAAACTTAGCCGTCTTCACCAGTTCTGCCAACTGTTTCTTGCTGACGGGATCGTAGGTAAAGCCGCTCTTGATAACCAACTCCCTGAACGTCTGCCAGTCGGCATCCGAGAGATGGAACTCGGCAGCAGGAGCAATGGTCGGGTGTTTGGATATATAGTCGACCACATAATCAAACATCACCTCTGTGGAATCCTGACCAGAGGCCGAGAGATAGAAAGCGATATTCGGAATGGTGTCATTCTTCATCTCCACATCAGGCATGATACCTCCACCATCTCGCACTTCACGGCCGTTGCGGGTATAGAACACATTAGTCAGCGAATCAGGGATATGTTCACGATAGCCCCCACTGCCTTTCTTATAGTTAATGGCCTGTATACAGCGCCCACTGGGGATATAGTATTTCGAGGTCGTCACTTTCATGTTCGTATTATAAGGCAAGTCGATGGGAATCTGAACAAGTCCTTTCCCATACGTACGCGTACCTAATATTATCCCTCGATCCAAATCCTGGATGGCACCACTGGTGATCTCACTGGCCGAGGCCGTCTCACCATTCACAAGCACCACCAACGGCATCACTGTGTCGAGCGGCTCCACCCTGGTCTTATACTCCTTGTTGGCCTGTCTCACCTTACCTCGGTTCTCCACCACGGTTATGCCCTTCGGTAGCCAGAGGTTCAATATATCGACAGCCTCCTGTTCAGAACCACCGCCATTACCTCTCAGATCGAGTACCAGCGAGGTGGCCCCCTGCTTCTTCAGGTCGATAAGGGCCAAGCGCATATCCTTGGCACAGCCTTCCGTGAAGGAGTTCAGGTTGATATAGCCCACATCACCCTCCCTAATGCCATAATAAGGCAGTTCAGGCAACTTGATGTTACGACGCGTGATCTTAAAACTCATCAGCTTGCCCGTAGATGGGCGCATCACCTTCAGTAGGAAACTCGTGCCAGGCTCTCCCCTCAGTCGCTCACTGACATAGCCCACCTCCTTGTCCTTCATCAGCGAGTCGTCGATGCTGATAATCACATCGCCCTTCTTCAGTCCAGCCTCAGCAGCAGGCATATTGGCATAAGGCTCATCAATCACGACGCGATCCAGCTTCTGATGCTTGCGTATCAGCGCGCCGATGCCGGCATACTTGCCCGTCAGCATCATCCTGAGGTTCTTGGTTTCGTCCTGCGCATAATACTCCGTATAAGGATCCAGGCTCCTAAGCATCGCATTGATACCCGTGCCGATGGTCTCCTTGGGATTCAACGTATCAACATACAGCAGTTCGAGGTTCTTGTACACCTGGTTGAAGATATCAAGATGCTTTCCCACCTCGAAGTGATGATCCTTATTTTTTTGTGCTGATGCTGAAAGCGCCAGACCCAACAACAGCAAAACGAGTGTTAGATGTCTTCTCATTCTCACCTTATCTTTATATTTTGACGGTGCAAAATTACATGATTCTCTCAAGAAAACGTTCATTTTTAGGTGTTTTTTGCAAAAAAATTAAGTTTCCGTGAAATTTTTCCCCGAAAAGTTTGGTGGAATGAAAAAAACATCGTACTTTTGCACCCGCTTAACAGCAATACCTGCTTCAGTAGCTCAGTTGGTTAGAGCACCTGACTGTTAATCAGGGGGTCGTTGGTTCAAGCCCATCCTGAAGCGCCAAAGAAAGAGTCCTGTAAATC
>ODAI014395697.1_pt1 | contig 12199 bp, 12 predicted proteins | sample 1539321 | NCBI WGS metagenome assembly ODAI01 (sample SAMN02144231, study PRJEB22623) | gut metagenome | biome: sheep rumen | host: Ovis aries | place: New Zealand
GGCAGGCGGATCAGTGGGGCTGTTCACGGTTCTCGGCACGGGATACGAAGATTCCAGGGCGCCGCTCGCGGTGCTGGGGATAAGCTTACTGGGGATCAGGCACGGTTCCTTTTCCCTCTTTTCATAAAATGAAAAGTGGGAAAAGGATCCGTCCCTGATTCCCAGTTTCTCTCTTTCCCTTCTTTAAAAAGTGGGAAAAGGAACCGTCCCTGATCCCCAGTCAGCTTATCCCCAGCTCCGCGAGCTGCGCTTTGGCATCTTCGTATCCCGTGAAGAGAATCGTGTTCAGCCCGAATGCGCCGGCTGCCTCAATGTTCCGCGGGTTGTCGTCGATGAAGACCGCGCGGGAGGGGTCGATCTGCCAGGTCCGGCAGAGGGTCTGGAAGATGGCCCGGTCGGGCTTTATCTGGTGGACTTCAAAGGACCAGGTGGCGCCGTCCGTCCACTTGAGGAAGGGGAAGCTTCCGTTTTCCAGAAGAATCCGGTAGTTTCTTTCGGACCAGTTGGAGAGGATGTAGATCTTGTAGCCCTTGTCCTTGAGGCTCTTGACCCACTCCTCTGCATAAGGCATGGGAATGAGAGCCTTGTGGAGGTCATCCAGAATCAGATGGATGCTCGCCTCATGCCCGGGATAGCGTGCGCAGAAGCTGTTCACGACCTCCTCGTAGGGCTTCATACCCCTGTCGAACTCGTCCCAGATATCTGTAGAGAAGACATGCTTCTCGATGAAAGCCATATCTTTGGGGCTGATGCCGAGGGAGAGACCGTACTTCTGCCAGGGAAAGTCCACGAGGACATCCCCGACGTCGAAGACAATGGTGTCGATTTTCTCCTGCCTGCGGCCGCTGAGGACCCGGGCGACCATGATGACGGCGTAGAGGAAGACCGGAATGATGAAGGTGCAGGCCAGGGAGGCCCGGAACCAGATCTGAGCCGTCTCGCTGTGCCCGAAGGCTGAGATGAAGGTGATGATGTACATGGCCAGGAGGAGGACGACGCCTGTCATGGCCAGGATCTGTCTGAGCTTTTTCATGTTCTCTCCTTTAAAAGAGTTTGTGCACCAAGGAAACGACCCCTTGGCTGTCTTCCATCATACCCTGTTTGGAGCAGTATGTCGAGGAGATTCTGCCCCTCAAGGCCAGGCAGAAAGAAGGCCGGCGCGGTCAAAGCGCAAGCTTCGTCCTTGTCAAGGTCACCCTGCTGTGCTATAATCTTAGCTTGAGCTGTAAAAAAAAGAAACACGAAGGTTCGTGCCGGGGCAGCGTCTCTCAAAGCATTTCCGGAGAGGATAGGCGGTATCGAATCCCGGCAACGGCCGTTTGAACAGAAGAAAACATCAGGAGAAGAATCATGGCAAACAATATGAATGAAAATGAAGCCCTGAACGATGAGCTCAAGGTAGACAAGCACTCCCTGCTGGGTCAGTGGCGCGCCAAGGCCTACGATCAGAAGGCCAACAAGGGTGACCTGCAGCGCTTCTGGGAGCAGTATTTCCTCATTGAAAAGGGTATCTACGAGCAGCTGCTTTCCAACCCGGATGAAGTGGTCACCGGCACCGTCGCTGAACTGGCCGAAAAGTATGAAATCCCGGTGGAGACCATGGTCGGCTTCCTCGACGGAATCAACGATTCCCTGAAGGAGAAGAACCCCATCGAGACCATGACCGAGGACACCGTCGTGAACCTTGGCTTCGACAAGCCCCTGCTCTACAAGAACATGGTGGACGCCAAGGCTGACTGGCTGTATGAGCTTCCCCAGTGGGATGCCATCTTCTCCAAGGAGGAGCAGCACGACCTTTACCTGGAGCAGAAGAAGTCCGGCACGATCATCAAGCCCAAGAAGGTCGGCCGTAACGATCCTTGCCCCTGCGGTTCCGGTAAGAAGTACAAGTACTGCCACGGCCGCGCCTGAAAAAAGAGGGAATCAGGGACAGTTCCTTTTCCCACTTTTTGAAGAAGCAAAAGAGAGAAACTGGGAATCAGGGACGGTTCCTTTTCCCACTTTTCAAAAAATGAAAAGTGGGAAAAGGAACCGTCCCTGATTCCCAGTTTTTCTTCACAGCCCCTTTAGCCTGATTTCCCAGCCGGCTGTGGTGTTGTCATTTACATCGGTATAGATCAGACGGACGCTTTCAGCGCCGTGGGACAGGTAATACTTGACGGTGAAGGACCGGGTATCGCCGACTTCGGCCGGTGTGAGGGTAGCCAGAGAAGGGTTATCTTCCGCAACTGTCTGGAGAATGAGGCCGGTCTCATCGGTCAGGGTCAGGTTCAGGGTATCGATGAGGATGGCGGAGCTGACGGCCTCGTTGGTGTAGGAGAAGGAGATTTCCAGGCAGGAAAGACCGTCCTTCTCAACCGTTTTGGCGGATGTGAGATCGATGGTGTAGCGGCCTTTGGCGCTCTCCACGGTAATCGGGTCAGAGGGATAAGCATTCAGCGAAAGGTCATCGGAGGCTTCGTAGACACCGCCTGCCGTATTTCCGGCACCTTCGCCGGTGCCATCCGATCCGTCGGAGACGGTGGGCTCCATATCTCCGCTCAGGTAGTCCGGGAGTTCATCGTCAAGCTCGTCGGGATCCTGGATGGAAGCGTTGTCATCGCCGGCATCCTCCATCGGCTCTGTCAGGGCAGGATCCTCCGCATCGGGATCTTCATCGTCCGACGGATCTGCCTCTTCGGGACCCTGATCCGGGTCGTCCTCCTCTGCCTCTGCTGCCGATGAATCCTCTTGCCTGGTCGTGTCGGCGGCGTCGGCGGCTTCCTCCGCGTCAGCGGGCGCTTCAGTGGGAACAGGATCTGTGGTGGGAGTATCTTCGGCTTTGCGACCGCAGGCGGCGAGGAGCAGGGAAGCGGTCAGGAGTGTTATGAGGAGCTTTGCTTTCATTTTTTATCCTTTCTGCTTGAAATGCGAATATGAAGTCAATATAATACAGGGAGCGCGTTCTTTGGACTGCGCACGGTTGTCATTTTTAAAAACCGATAGGTGCAGTATACCACAAGTGGCCATAAAGAAAAACCCGGTTCGGTCAGAAGCGGGGAAAGTTAAGAGAAATTTAAAAAACTGCTTGACGGGCTTCAAGGGGCGTGGTATCTTAATAGAGTTGAAAAACAAGCAGAGTATCCGCTCTCACCCCGGCACGACGTGACCGGGCGTTCATAACGATAAAGACAGGCGTCTTTTTGTTGTGTGAGCGGGCATGCTGTGTCCGTTCTTTTTTATGGTCCGGAGAGATCCGGCCATGTAAGGAGCAGGTTACTTCTTGTGAACATCGTAATTCTTTCATAAGGGAGGGTAGTGAGATTAGCGATTTAATGATTAACGAGCAGATCAGAGACCGTGAAGTCAGACTGATCGGCACCAATGGTGAACAGCTTGGCATCATGCCGGCAAGACAGGCTCAGGCCCTTGCGGATGAGGCAGGACTCGATCTGGTCAAGATCGCGCCCAAGGCCATCCCGCCCGTCTGCAAAATTATCGATTACGGTAAGTTCAGATACGAGCAGGAACGCAAGGAGAAGGAAGCCAGAAAGAAGCAGAAGATAGTCGAGATCAAGGAAGTCCGGATGTCTCCCAATATCGACACCAACGATCTGAACACCAAGATTGCCGCCGCTCGAAAATTCATCGAGAAAGGTAACAAGGTGAAAGTCAGCATTCGTTTCCGCGGACGCGAGATGGCCCACACAGCGGCTTCCCGCCCCATGATGGATGATTTTGCCGCTCAGCTTTCCGATATCGCAGTCGTAGACAAGCCACCCAAGATGGAAGGTCGTTTCATGACGATGTTCCTGGGAGAGAAAAAATAACAGAGAGGAGATTACTGACATGCCCAAGATGAAAACAAAGAGAGCTGCCGCCAAGCGCTTTCATACAACTGGTTCCGGAAAGCTCAAGAGAATGAAAGCCTACAAGAGCCATATCCTGACCAAGAAGACCACCAAGACGAAGAGAAACCTTCGCAAGGCTACCATCACTGTCGCAGCCAACGCCAAGGTCATGAAGAAGCTTCTGCCGTACGAATAAGGATTGAATGGGAGGATAGATAAATGGCAAGAATCAAAGGCGGTTTAAACGCCAGAAAAAAGCATAATCGCGTCCTGAAGCTCGCTAAGGGCTACTACGGCGCAAGGTCCAAGCAGTACAGAATCGCCAAGCAGTCTGTTATGCGCGCTCTGAACGCTCAGTTCGCCGGCCGCAAGCAGAGGAAGAGAGACATGAGAAGGCTCTGGATCGCCCGTATCAACGCCGCAGCCAGGATCAACGGCCTTTCCTACAGCCGCTTTATGTACGGCCTCAAGCTCGCTGAGATCGACATCAACCGCAAGATGCTCTCTGAGATGGCTGTCAACGATGCAGCCGGCTTCGCGACCCTCGCTGAGATCGCCAAGAGCAAGCTCGCCTGAGCAATATAACCGGAATGACCGAAAACGTGCCTTTGCAAAGAGGCACGTTTTCTTAGTATAAGCCATATGGGACAGAGGCCCTGCCTCTATCCTGCAGCATCCAGGTGAAGCATTTTCAGGAGATATTATGGACCTTTTCGATTACATGAAGGAAAAAAATCTGGAGAGGACCTCCCCGCTGGCCAGCCGCCTCCGTCCCAGAACTCTCGACGAGGTGGTGGGGCAGCAGCACATCATCGGGCGCGGCAAGCTCCTCTATCGGGCCATCAAGGCGGACAAGCTCTCCTCCGTCATTTTCTACGGTCCTCCGGGCACCGGCAAGACTACTCTGGCCCAGGTCATCGCCAACACCACCAACGCCATTTTCCGGCAGCTCAACGCCACCACATCCGGCAAAAAGGACATGGAGACAGTGGTAAATGAAGCCAAGGAAGCGCTCGGCGGCTTCGGCCGCCGGACCATCCTCTTCATCGATGAGATCCACCGCTTCAACAAGTCCCAGCAGGATTACCTCCTGCCCTTTGTGGAGGACGGAACCATTGTCCTCATCGGCGCCACGACGGAGAACCCCTACTTTGAGGTCAATTCGGCCCTCCTGTCCAGGTCCACGATCTTCGAGCTTCATCCCCTGACCAAGGAAGATGTCGGCATTTTACTTGACCGGGCTGTGACTGACCGGGACAGAGGCCTCGGGGCCATGCATGTAAAGCTCCTGCCGGAAGCCAGGAATTTCCTGGCCGATATCGCGGGCGGGGATGCCCGCGCCGCCCTCAACGCCATCGAGCTGGCGGCTATGACCACAGAGCCGGACGCTCTCGGCAATATCGTTGTGGATCTCGAGACCGCATCGGAGTGCATCCAGAAGCGGGCGGTCCATTACGACCAGGCCGGCGACCAGCACTACGACACCATCTCCGCTTTCATCAAGAGCATGCGGGGCTCCGACCCGGACGCGGCAGTTTACTATCTGGCCAAGATGCTTGCCGCGGGAGAAGACATCAAGTTCATCGCCCGCCGCATCATGATCTGCGCCTCCGAGGACGTGGGAAATGCAGACCCGCAGGCCCTCGTAGTCGCAGTAGCCGCCTGCCAGAGCGTGGAGCGGATCGGCCTTCCGGAGGCCCGGATTCCCCTGGCCCAGGCCGCCATCTATGTGGCCTGCGCCCCCAAGAGCAACGCAGCCTACGGAGCTGTCAATGCTGCCCTGGACATTGTGGGCAAGGTCAGGACATCCGTGCCCGGACATCTGAAGAATATCCATGCCAACGGGGCGGGTGAGGCTCCCCAGGCCGTGGGGTATAAGTATGCCCACGACTATCCTAATCATTATGTGAAGCAGCAGTATCTGCCGGATGAGATCGTGGGGACTCATTTCTATGAGCCCACGGAGATCGGGTACGAAGCCACCATCAAGGAGTATTTGGACAGGATCAGGGCTGAGGCGGAGTAATGGGAATGAGGGACGGTTCCTTTTCCCGCTTTTCTAAGAAGGGGAAGAAGGAAAATGGGCATCCTCTGCGCTCTGGGACTGAACAGTCACAGTTACATCAGTTTCTTCAGGATATACATATAAATATCCTGGGATTTCTCCGGCCAGTGGGAGCAGACCTTCTCGGCCTCCTCCTCCGTCGGCACGGTGATGGTGAGATCGATAATGGTCTCATTTCCCTCGATTACCCGGCAGCGGACCGCGTAATCGAAGCGGTCTGTCCGGACGTAATCCGCACGGATACTGGATTCATTTCTCAGCTCGAAGGCGTTGGCCCGCATGTACTCGTCGATGTCCGTCTTGATGGCGTCGGAGATCATGCTGCTGAAGTACTCCAGGCACTCCTCGCCGGACTGGGTGGCCATGTACTGGGAGACGTTCCGGACCTTCTCCACCCGGATGAAGTCCGCGTCCAGAAGATCGTTGATGGCCTCCTGGACATGGAAATAGTCTGTGTATTCCTTGCCGACGATGAACTCCGTGATCTGGGCATTGGTGAGGGGAAAGGTGACTTTCCTCAGCATATACAGAATGATCAGTTTATACAAGGTCTGTGCGTTCGTCATGGCTCGGTCTCTCCGGAACTCCTCTGTTTTTTGGAAAATGAACACCCGCCTCTGCAAAAGTGGCGTAAAATCCATTATAGCTCGAAACGCTCCACGTATCAAGAAAATACTGCGTCTATCGGGCCGGAAATAGAGCGGATCATTTCCCCCTTATCAGATCTGCCGGGCTCGATTATGATCGAAAAAAATGTCGTTAATGGGTCATTATATGAAATTTACGATTGAATTTAATGCTGTAAAATGGTAAAATTATACAGCATCACTATAAACAACAAATAAGGAGAACCGCCAATGAACGCGAAGCTTCACACGGAGGCAGTGGATAACCTTTTCGATGCCATACTGACATTGAAGAACCGGGAAGAATGCTACAGTTTTTTTGAAGACGTCTGCACAATCAATGAAATCCTTTCCCTTTCCCAGCGTTTTGAGGTGGCAGGCATGCTGAGAGCCGGTCAGACCTATCTGGATATCTCGGAGAAGACCGGTGCCTCTACAGCCACCATCAGCCGCGTGAACCGTTCTCTCAACTACGGCAACAACGGCTATGACATCGTGTGGGATCATCTCAAGGAACAAAAGTGATGGCAGTACTGCTCGGACTGGTTGAAATGTCAGAGCGACATTCAGTATCTACGGAACAAAGCCGCAGCTCACCGAAAGGGAGGCTGCGGCTTTTGTATACTTAGGCATATGCTGAGAGACCATGATCCACCACTCGGCGATTTCAAGGAAAAGGTATTGGAAAACGGCAAACCTTGCCGGCCGAAGGGAGAAGAGCCCTTGTCTGGCGGGGACCGAAACTGTATAATAGGACCATTACGGCAGTGCCTGCCGGTGGAGAATCTGTCCGGCAGGCCATAGAAAACACAGAGGAAAGGGGTTCGCATGGACCGTGAACAGATCATATCCAAACTGAATAAAGAGCAGCAGGAGGCAGTCCTGGCCTCGGAGGGGCCGGTCCTGATCCTTGCCGGCGCCGGCTCCGGCAAGACCCGGGTCCTTGTCCACAGAATCGCTTATCTCATCGACGTCTGCGGGGTCGCTCCCTACAATATCCTGGCCATTACCTTCACCAACAAGGCGGCCGAGGAGATGCGTCAGCGCGTGGACGACATGATCGGTTTCGGCGCCGGCGAGATCTGGGTCATGACCTTCCACGCGTGCTGTGTTCGCATTTTACGGAGACACGCCGAGGAGATCGGCTTTACCCGGTATTTCTCCATCTATGACCGGGACGACCAGGAATCCGTCATGAAGGACATCTTAAAGCGCCGGAAGATCGATCCCAAGGTCATCAGCCACAAGGCAGTTCTGAACGCCATCTCCTCCGCCAAGGACGAACTGATCACGCCTGAAAAATACGCCCGCCTCAATAAGGAGTGGGGCCAGGTGAAGATCGCCGACCTCTACGCCGAGTATCAGGACAAGCTCAAGGAAAATAACGCCATGGATTTCGACGATCTGATATCCAGGACAGTCGCCCTCTTCGAGGAGCGGCCGGACATCCTGGAGCTCTACCGCCGGAAGTTCCAATACATCAGCGTGGATGAATACCAGGACACCAACACGGCCCAGTTCCGCCTGGTCAAGCTCCTGGCGGACGAGCACCGGAATCTCTGCGTCGTGGGCGACGATGACCAGAGCATCTACAAGTTCCGCGGCGCCAACATTCGGAACATTCTGAATTTCGAGGAGTACTTCCCGGACGCCAAGGTGGTCAAGCTGGAGCGCAATTACCGCTCCACCCAGAACATCCTGAACGCGGCAAATGAAGTCATTCGCCACAACAGGGGACGGAAGAGCAAGCGGCTCTGGACGGACGTGGGTGACGGGGAGAAGATCCGCTTCAAGCGGTATGAGACCGGCTACGCGGAGGCGGAGGCCGTGGCCCGTGAGATTGCCCAGGCCGTGGGGCGCCGGGAGCGGCACTACAAGGATTATGCGGTTCTCTACCGGACCAACGCTCAGTCCCGTCTATTCGAAGAAAAATGTCTTCTGCTGAACGTCCCCTACAAGCTAGTGGGCGGCGTGAATTTCTACTCCCGCCGGGAAATCAAGGACGTACTGGCCTACCTGAAGACCATCGACAACGCCGTGGACGACGTCGCCTCCACCCGCATCATCAATGTTCCGAAGCGGGGAATCGGCGCGACGACGATCACCAAGATTGCCACCTATGCGGCTGACGGAGGGATTTCATTTTTCGACGCGGCTGCAGCGGCGAAGGATATCCCAGGCCTGTCCTCGGCGACTGCCAAAAAAGTGGCGGTCTTTACGGACTTTATCGCCGGACTCAGAAGGAAGTCGGGGGAACTCAAGGTCAGTGATCTGATTGGCGAGATCCTGAACGAGACCGGCTACCTGGAGGCCCTCCAGGCGGAGGGAACCGAGGAGGCGGAGGACCGGCTGGACAACCTGGACGAGCTCCGCAACAAGGCCGTCCAGTACGAGGAAAATGCAGACAGTCCCAGCCTTTCCGGCTTCCTGGAGGAGGTGGCCCTGATTGCGGATATCGACACCGTGGACGACAACGATGACAGAGTGCTCCTCATGACGCTTCACGCTGCCAAGGGACTGGAATTCCCGGTGGTCTACATGACCGGCATGGAGGAGGGCATTTTCCCCAGCGCCATGTCCATCAACAGCTCGGACAGCGACGAGGAGGTGGAGGAGGAGCGCAGGCTCTGCTACGTCGGTATCACCAGGGCCCGGGAGCAGCTGACCATGACCATGGCCTACGAGCGCATGATGCGCGGGGAAATGCACCCCATGATGCCGTCTCGCTTCATCCATGAAATGCCCAGGGAGGTGGTGGACCTCGGCAAGGGGTCCCAGGCTTCGAGGACTAAACCCGACCTTGGCAATGCCGGATTCGGCCGCAGCATGCGGGAGGCCATCACGGCGAAGCCCTATGCGCCCAAGCCGGGCAACGGCGCCTTCACGGGGGCTTATGGCCGTTCTGACGAGGATATGAATAGCGGGTATTCGAGCGCTTACAGCCGGTCAGGCGCCGATAGGAACGGCGGCGCTTATTCGAGTCCTTATAAGAGCCCGTACAGCAAGCCGGCCCAAAATAAAAGCAGCGCTCCGGCGTCCGCTTCGTCAGGTCGCATTGGCTCCGGAGAACTTGGCTACGAGGTGGGGGACAAGGTCCGCCATGTCAAGTTCGGCGTGGGTACTGTCAGGGAAATCAGAAATATGGGGAGGGACCACCAGGTCACGGTGGATTTCCCATCCTGGGGTGTCAAAAAGCTCCTGGCGGGCTTTGCGAAGCTGGTCAGGGAAGAGTGAAATGTCTTCATTTTTATGAGAAAAACGGTGAAAAGACCAATTTTTCTCAAAAAAAGAGGGCAAAATAGATGTTTTATAGTGCAAAATGCAGATGAGCGTGATATAATTATCTCAGTATTCTGAAAGGAAGGTGTGATACCTATGAACAACAAAGTAGATGAAATCCTCGCTCGTCTCAGAGCACAGGACGAAGACAGAAAAAAGGGGAACAAGCTTGTTACCATTCTTGCAGTGATCGGCTTTGTAGCAGCTGTCGCGGCGATTGCCTATGCGGTCTATCGCTTCTTCACACCGGACTATCTCGAGGATTTCGAGGATGATTTCGATGATGATTTCGACGACTACTTCGAGGACGACGAGGAGGAAGAGGAAGAAGTAGAAGCCCCCAAGTCCCGCAAGGAGAAGGTCGAGGAATCCGTCAAGGCTGCCGCAGGCAAGGTCGTCGATGCTGCTGAGAAGGCCAAGGCTGCTGTTGAGAGCGTGATCCACAAGGAAGAGGTCGAGGAAGAGGAAGAAGACATCGACGACTACTTTGAGGATGACGAGCCGGAAGAGGCTGCTGAAGCGGTCGAGGAAGAGACTGCGGAAGCTGCTGAAGCCGCTGCGGAAGCTCCCGAAGAGGCAGTGGAAGCTGCTGAAGAGGCAGTGGAAGAGGCCGCTGAGGAAGCCAAAGAAGAATAATAAGATCAGAACATGATGCCCCGGGGATCTTTCCCCGGGGTTGTTTTTATTTTCAGCGATAGTGAGTTTGCGTTATGGGGCAGGATGTGATATAAAGTCATAAGTGATTATTCAGCCCGGGAGGGCTTTGCAGGAGGAGAGTATGCTGAAAAGAGGCGATATTGCCGAAGGAATCATAGAGCGCGTCGATTATCCCAACCGGGGCCGGATCAGGACCGAGGAGGGCCAGAAGGTGACGGTCAAGAACGTCCTCGCGGGACAGAAGGTGCGTTTTCGCATTTTCAAGAAGCACCAGGACCGGGTGGAAGGCAAGCTCCTGGAGGTGCTGGCCGCTTCGCCTCTCGAGACCGCTGACAAGCTTTGCCCGCTCTACCCATCCTGCGGCGGCTGCTCCTGCCAGACCCTTCCCTATGAGGAACAGCTGAAAATGAAAGCCGACCAGGTCCGCCGCCTCCTGGAGGAGGTGACCGAGGAAGACACTGTCTTCGACGGAATCCTGGCCAGCCCCAGGCAGACGGGATACCGCAACAAGATGGAATTCTCCTTCGGCGACGATCATCCGGGCGGACCGCTGACGCTGGGTCTCCACAAAAAAGGGACGACCTACGATGTGCTGACGGCGGATGGCTGCGCCATCGTGCATCCTGACGTATCCATGGTCCTACGCGCGACTTTGGATTACTGCACGGAAAAGGGCTTTCGCCAATATAACAAGAAAGACCATACCGGCTTTCTGCGCTTCCTCCTGGCCCGCAGGTCGGAGACTACGGGAGAGCTGCTGATCTATATCGTGACCTCCTCTGAGGTCGACCATGACTTTAAGGAGTGGGCGGACAGGCTTCTGGCGCTGCCGCTCGAAGGGAGCTATGCTGGCATTTTCCACGGAATCTCCGACAGTTTTGCGGATGCGCTCAAGGTGGAGAAGGCCATTCCCCTGTACGGGCAGGATTACTTTTACGAGACCCTGCTGGGGCTCCGGTTCAAGGTGACTGCATTTTCCTTCTTCCAGACCAACACTTTGGGGGCGGAGGTGCTGTATGGGGCTGTGCGGGATTATGTGACGAAGAACAGGTTATCTGTGCGTGGCAGGTTTGCGGATGAAGAGCGTGACCAGTCAGTGGAAGCCGGAACGGTTTCCTACGTGATGGGAGAGCAGCAAGCCGAAGTTCCGTCAGAAAACCACAAGGCGCCGGTCCTGTATGACCTTTACAGTGGCACGGGCACGATCGGCCAGATGCTGGCCCCTGTCGCAGGGCATGTTTACGGTATCGAGCTCATTGAGGAGGCGGTGGAGGCTGCGAGGGAGAATGCGGCGCTGAACGACATTTCCAACTGCACCTTTATCGCCGGGGATGTTCTGAAGAAACTGGGTGAAATCGAGGAAAGGCCGGACTATATTGTGCTGGATCCGCCCCGGGAAGGCGTAAATCCCAAGGCTTTGCCGCAAATCATTGGGTATGGAGTTGACCGGATGGTTTATATTTCCTGCAAGGCAAGCTCTTTTAAGCAGGATATGGCGGTGCTCAGGCAGGCGGGGTGGAAGATGGAGAGATGGTGTTTGACGGATTTGTTCCCGCAAACCGGGCACATCGAGACCGTCTGTCTACTAACACATTCTTGAAGAAAAAGGGCTGAAAAAGCCTGATTTACTGGGGTTTCCGTCACCGGGAGCAGAGCGTGCTCCGTGTGATGGAACCTCTCTTTTTATGTCTGAGGGAACTGTTCAAGGAGCAGTGGCGTGGCTACGATTTTATTATTTCAGA
>ODAI012594236.1_pt1 | contig 12198 bp, 23 predicted proteins | sample 1539321 | NCBI WGS metagenome assembly ODAI01 (sample SAMN02144231, study PRJEB22623) | gut metagenome | biome: sheep rumen | host: Ovis aries | place: New Zealand
ATTTTTATATTCATTAAAATTATCTTCCTTATTATATACTAAAGCAGTTTGCCCAAAAAACATTCCAGAAATAGAAACTACCTTATTATCTATAGGAATATTATTTAAAAATGTAGATACTTCCTGTAGTGTTAATAAGCCTCCTCCACCAGAACCTCTACCAAATATATTAGCTAACGATTTACAATCATTATTTATACGCAAATATTGTAGTCCAGTAGTTAATGGAGTATTATAAAAAATATACGAAACATAAGTTGTACTACTTGGGGCACTTAATAAATAAACTGTTCCAGTTGAACTGATTTCTGTAATAGAAGTTCCGTAAAAAGCATATGCAGGTAATTTGCACCCATCTGGAAGTTTAACTCTTTTAACATTAGCTGTATAATTGGAACCATTGGTAGCAAAACATACTGATTTAAGATTAGTTAATCCAGATAAATCTATATCCCAATCATCACTTTCATTAATTTTTAAAGTTGTAGAATTTCTACTGCAAGTGGTAATTTGTAATTCTTCAGTAGTATTACCTAAAGTAACAGATTTAAGTTTAGGACATGTTTGAATAACCACCTTTTTAAATCCTGTTAAAGTAATATTTTCTAATAACGAATTATTACTAATAGTAATAGTAGAATTTTCATTTACTGAAGTAATATTTATAGTTTTTGCTTTTACATTGTCTAATACAAAATTAGATATAGTACTTGGCAAAGGAGATATACTAATAGAACTAGTAAATGTAGAATTATCAATTTCTAAATTATTAATATAAAGGCAATTTATTATACTAAGTTCAGCAGCATTCATATTATTTGCTATAATAGATGTTACTCTAGAATTATTGATTTTTAAATTTACAGATGAACTAGTTAAATCAATACTCTAAACATTTGGAAACATATTATCACTATTAGAATTATTAATTTCCAAATTAAAAGCATTTTTCTTACCTTCCACTTTAATGTCTCTAACTGCTGGCAAATATCCACTTATGGAGCTTAGAGTAGTAAAAACATTAGATGAAATATATAAATTTTGTAATAAAGTCGAATTTATATATAGATTTTGTGACTAAACAAATGGAGCTACATCTGAAATATAAGTCCACCTATCTGAACCTCCAAATAATACATTATTAGAACCATACACATTAACAGTTAATTCATATTCTTTAGTAGGGTCTTTAATCATATACTATTCGGGTTCTTTACCTGGAATATTTATAACAATGAAACTATTTTCAAGAGCTTTAATTGTTGTAATTATATTATTACTATACTTATTTCCTGCATTAGTTTGTGAGAAAATGTCTTTATAGATTATAATATCTGGATTATCTAACCCCTTTTCTGTAGAAGTAATTCCAACTTCTCTAACCGGAACTCCGTTTATGGCTAAACTTTTCCAATCATTATTTTCGTCTAAATATTGAATATATCTATAATTCTCAGTAGACATTAATCCCATATATACATCAAGAATATGAAGACGTTCTTTTAACCAATTTTCAGTATAATATTTTCTATTTCCATGAAATCTATTAAAATCTCCCATATATCCATTATCAGACTTTTGGAAATAAGTTGCTCTATAATTATAATTCATTAAACTTATTCCAACTTCATCTGTTCTATTAGAATAATACTTCTAAATAAAAGCGTGAGCGTTCTATAATTCTGTTCGACGTAATCTAGCCCAAAATCTTAAAGGAAAATTTCCTATAATATCAGAACCCAATATTAATGCAGAATATTTAGCTATAGCAAGTAAATAAGAAGATGGAGTATCAAATCCTTTATAAGTACTTGAAGGACTAAAGAAATCTCTATATATTACAGCTTGTTCAAGAGTAGTTGAATCATTTAGTAAATCAAAATAATCACTAAAAGCATAATATTCTATATATTGGCCACCATTATCGAGTCCTAATGCTGTATCCATATCATAGAAAGCTAGACTAAATGTTTGACCACTGTTCCAAGACTTTATATTCATATTCTTTTCTATAGAGTCCAACATGCCAAAAGCCATAATAATAGTATAATATTCAACCAAAGACTGATAGTCTAATAATGGAAGTATTTCCTATTCTTCGTCTCCTAGAATTGTTTTAACTAATGTACCATTATTTGTTTGTGGAGGTAGTTCTTCATCTATCTAATATTCGTACTAATTATTAAAAACTCTTTTATACTATGTTTTGTAATTTGGTACTTGATTATATGACATTACTTTTCCATCCTTTTCAATAGTCTTTTTATATTCATCAAGTTGTGGTCCAAAATTCTTTTTTAAATATTCAAATATATATCCTCCAGATAAACAGATATTCTTAACAAAATTTTGTATAAGATTCTAATAACGGTCTCTTAAATTTGGCGAAAATACATAATCTCCAAACATATGGAATATATCTTTATCATTAGCCCCAAACAATATAGAAGAATGGTACTGTGAGAAATCATAATATGGATTGTTATTCTATACTTCAGTAACAATTACTCCATCCTTAATAGTATTGATATCGCTACTTAAACTATATACTTTAAATCCGTTAGAAAGTCCTGTTTTATCATCAGTTACATTGTAAATATTATCTAAATTTCTTAAACTGTAATAACCAAGATTATAATAAGATTTTCTACCTAAGTTAAAATTATAATATCCTAAGAAATAAATTGGTTGATATTTAGTTCCATTATAGTCATAAGAAACTCTAACAAATACCAAACAAGGAAATCCTGTAAGACAATTTTTAATATAAGGATAATACTTATGGTCTCTTTCCCCAGTAGCAAATTTAGTTGTATTAGAATTAACAAAATCGGCTATAGAGTTATTATTTGAATGAGCAGAGTCGACTACATCCTTTTTTAGAGTAAATACAGATTCTGGCAAAAATGTATTAGATTTTCTCTTTTTCTCTTCATCGCTATCTGTATCTAATATTAACTCAAAATTAGGAGAAAATAAACTGGTTTTAGTAGGGTCTGTAGATTCTGATATTAAATCAAGATTCTTAGAAAAGAAGTTTTTAGTAGAAGTTCCCTACTTTTCAATATAGAATTTACTGTCTACTGTAATTATTTCTTTAAATCCAACACTTCCTTTTTCTTTATAAGATACTTTAACTTCTTTTCGACCTGTATCATCTTCCTAATTCTCATCAATAGTAAATTGATACCATTTTAAAAAATTGTTAGTTACATTAGCATCAGTATCTGTAAACTCTTTTGTATCTTCAATATCGAAAAGAATCATATTAGACATTTCAGGAATTGTTGCCAAATTTTGTAATTCCTATACATCAACAGATACCATTTTAGTATTGACATCTGGATTTTTTATAGAAGGCGTATCAATATGAAATCCTTGAGTTACATAATTATTTATACTAACTAAAGTTTCAAAATTATCAATAGTTAATCCATACATATAAGCATAAGTATAGAAATAACGAGCTATGTCAGCATCATTCCAAACTGGTTTTTGTTCCGAAGAAAATGGAGAATAATATTTAATATCAAACAAATTCATATTATAATTTCCTTTGTTAAATATTATATTATCATAGAATATAGATGAACTATAAAACTCAGGAAGTGCTGTTTCTAAACTTCCATCAATATAAATCAAAATTTCATATCTATACGAATTTTGTACTTTTTTATAAAATTTTCTATAGATTGTAACAACATGATATTGGCTAGGATTACTTGGATCCAAACTATCATATTTTGGAATATATATTTCTAGATCTTTACTATCAAATCTTATTTTATTCTAATATACAGATATTGTATTAGCATAGTCAATAACTTGATTAATAGAATCATCAGATAGATTTGTTATTGGAGAATTATTATTAGTAATTAGCAATATAGGTTTATCTACATCATTAATTGAATTATATGATATTGTAAAATTAATCATACAATCCTATGATATAAAATTTTTAGAATTTGGAATATAAATACTCTTAGCAGTATTAGATTCAGTCTAAATGAATAAATGATTAGAACTAAAAACACTGTCAAATGTTCCAGTACCTCCATTACTATTTATATAATATTCTATATATGTAGGGTCACTAGTATGAAAATAATTCCAATCTATATTAGACTAAGAGGCTTTTATAAAGAAGTATTTAGAAATACTATATTCTCTTCCTGATCCAGAATGTCCTAATGTAAAAGTAATCTGATTACATCCAGGATCAGAAATCATATATTTAGAAATAGAATAATCTCTTTCCTTTTCTACATATATTCTATCATAAGAAATTTCTGAATTATCTTTCATATTTCTTATAACTGTGTCAATATAATAACCTCTCTACCCATCATCAACTCCATCATAAACCTCTAAATTAAATACAATATTTCCTAGTCCAAAATCATATGGGTCTATTATATCCTGGTCATCATAAAGTAATGCTCCTTCTTCTGCAGGTAATATTTTTAAATATAATGAATTAGGAATTAAATTACAACTTATAACATACGGTAATTCAACAGATTGCTGAGTTGTTGGTTCTACTCTAATTTTTACTAAAATGGAATAAAATCCTTGATTGGCATCAGTTAAAAATGCTTCAGGCGTAATGTCTAATTTAAGTTTACCAACCCTTGACTATGATAAATCTATTTGACCTTCTGACTAAGTCCCATCAAACCAATTATAAGAATAAAATACATCTCCCTATATGCCAATATCATATTCAATATATGCATATATTCCAGAATTTCTTAAATCATTTATAAACAAATCATTATTATCAACATTAAACCTATTTCCATTTTCGTCACCAAAATATACTTTAAAAGAATATGGATTAGTTATAAATTCGGCATTTACCTACTTAACATCACCATTTTCTGACATTACTTCAACAACTATTGAATCATTAATGTCAAGATTTATATTTGTTGATAATAAGTAAGCATTATCCATACTTAAAACTACAGGTGAAGATTGTTGTTGTCCCCTAGAATTTCTATATGAATATGTTACTCTATAAGATATTCCGTTAGGTTTTAATATTCTAATTTGAAGATTATATGAACTTGCTCCATTTAAGTTTATAATATTATTATTTATCTAAGTTCTGTTTAATGTAGCATATATACTCCATTCGTCAGAACTACTTCCTGAACCTCCACCATGAGAGCCAACTCCCCCATATTGGTATAAGAACTTAACATTTCTCTTTAGTTCAGTTATATCTTTGCTCTAACTATCCAGAACAACATCTAAGGTTTCCCCTAAATGTTGTCCTGTCATAGTTATATCAGCATCTACAATTATATTTTGAGAATTATTAAGTTTCATATGTTTTCAAGTAAATAACTATCAGTAGATGTCCAAGTTCCATAATTATCTGTATTATTAAGTGTTAAATATTGGAAACTTGGATTAGATTTTCCATAATTTATTTGACTAAAACCACTGGAATCACCTAATATACCATGTACTCTAAGTAATTTAATATTATTCTTATTATCATTAGTTTGAGTAATAATTGCAAACATTGGATATTTTTGATTTGCAGCTGCTTTATCTGTTTTTACTTCTTCTCCATCTACAGTTGTGGAACTTACAGTAGTCTGTGGAATAATTTGAGAAAATTTCTAATTTGCTGAAGGAAGTTCTTTATTAGAGGTTAATTTGTATCCACTAGCTTGACACATAAAATAGATTATTCCACCACTTAAATCTTCTACTGGAGTATAAGGGAAAAATTCATCAGAATTTTCTGTTCCGACTGAAGTCCTCTTAGTTAATGGAAATTTAGTTAAATTCTTTTCTCCATCTATAAACTAAATATCATCATTCTATAAAGATGAATACATTTTCATAGGGCCATCAGTTAAACTAGTTAACTCTTCTCCATCAGTATAAGTTTTACTACTTATTTTTGGCTCAGAAATTCCAGCATGATAAGTATATTTATAATTTTCTCTTAACGGATATGTACAAGCATATGTATGCTTATGTCCTCCTATAATTAATGATACATCAAAATACTCCATTAATCTAGAGAACCAATAAATACCTTTTTTATTATCATTTTTATGAATTTGATTTAAATGAGAACCTACTAAAGCATCTGAATTAGATAAATTTCTGAACTTATTTTTACCTTTAGAAGGACTTAAAGACTCTCTAGTAATAACTGTAAAAGGTAGTTCGTGGCAAGCAGCAGTTATTTTTTTAGTACCTGCTTCAGAACAAATCTAATATAATTGATTATATATCGGAGTAAATGATAATTCTTCAGCTACATAAGATTGCGAATTATTGTCTTCTGTAAAAGTAAATCCAGTATAAATATTTACAGGAATTCCGTTACTAGTAAGTCCAAACCAATTTATACAATTTTCTTGAGTAATTTCAGAATTAACCATTAAATATCTTCTATCAACACTGTCAAAATAATAAAGAGAAGGTATATATTTTCCATTAACTATAGGAGGAATTTCCGGGTTAATTTCATAGCAATAAAATAAATGGAAATAAAAAGAATTGGATTTTCCAACATCATCACCTGTTCCAAGTATATATGGATTAGTTCCACATAAATCATTATTGCCAACAACATTCATTTGTTCAAGATGATTAAATAAACATTTACCAGCATTATAATAATCCAACCATTCGTTAATTCTAGTTCCATTTTGAGTCATATCTCCAGTGTTTATAAGTATAGGAATAGTATTAGTCATACTATTAATAAGTTCGTTTAACTTAATAGCTACAGCAGCCCATACTTGATATTCAACCCAATGAAAACCCTGTTGGTCTGTTACCTAAATTATAGTTGGCTTATAAGATGTTGGATATAATGTAAATGTATAATCTTCTGAACAGTGTTCCAAATCTGGCTATCCATCTTTAGTGGAACGTCCTACTTTATAAGTATATTGTGTAGGAGTTTGAACAGCATCAAAATCAATAATACATTTGTGAGAAGTAAATAATGTATTATTAGCTGGAAATCTTCCTGTAATTCTATTATATATTGCCTCTTCAATTTCATTACTAAAAGATTTTCTTTTTCCAGTAGAATCCACCTCTCCATAAGAAGCTACTCTTGTCCAAGTACTAGTTCCTTGTTTCTTATAAAAAACATATTCATCAAATAATCCAGCTGAAATCCAATTAAAGCATCTTGTAGTATAAATATTTATTCCAAAAGAACAAGTTACCATATTAGGTTTATTTAAATCTAATTTAGATTTATCAGTACATACATTTTTATGTTCAAAAGATGCTTTTGGAGTAAAGTAAGATATTGGATAAATATCTTCAGAATTTGGAAATGATATATATTCTTTATTAAGACTTAATTGCTAGTAATCGGTTTTTCCATTTTGCCATCTAGACCTACTACTATCTATTGTAGTTAACGATTGAAAAGCTTGTTTAGCGGGGTCTAATTCAAAAGTGTTTTTATATATAGAATTACTTTTAGTAGCTATAACTGGATTGTCTCCACAAGCCCAATAACCAGCTTTATTAGAATTAGTATATGCTTCATTAATATAAACTCCGTCAATAAAATATTTATTACATTTATACACAAACTTTCCAAATGTATCTTTATAATCATCTGGAATAACTGGATCTGCCTTTACTAAACTAGCTACTAAAACAGTAGTAGCAGTTAATTCACCTCCATTAAAAGAATTTCCATATGTTAAAGCAAATCCTAATTTTGTTTCATTTTGATTTATAGTTAAATCAAGTAATTCTCCATCTACATACCATTCCTAATCAAAACTTTTAACTTTTATAAAAGTATTAACATCATCAAAATTAGAATATTGTTTACATCTAATCAAATAAGTTCCTCCAGCTGGAAGTGTTCCCGTTAAAGGAAGATGATAAACTTTATCCCCTATTCCTGGAAAATTCTTAGCACAGTGAAGATAACATCCTTCTAGTTCAAAATCTTCTTCTGAAGTATTTTCAAGTTCAATGAAACCATGAGAACATCCATGTATAATGTCAGTATCTAATGGTGCATAGACAGACCCTATTTTTATTCTATCGGAATTTAATCTATAATCTTGATTAAGTTTTGTACTTATATTTTTTTCTAACTTTTTTAAATTAGCTACAAATCCTCTAATATTTGGGTCAGGAAGAATTTTGCCCTATAATTTAAAAGCTAATTTCTATTCATTTGGAATTACTTTTTTATGTTGTAATTCTCCATAAGCATCTATATAATATTTATAAGAATCTCCTATATCTTCGTTAATAAGGGTAATATCTGCAATTTTAGATAATGATAAATCTCCATTTTCTAGAGATACTATACCCATTTTACTTAATTTCTCTAATACTTCACTTTCTGTCATTCCACTTTCTGGTTCTGAGGATTTAGTTCCTATATTTTGAATTTTTCCATCATCTATTATATATAATCTTTTATTTGCTTTGCAATATACTAATTCAGCTTCTTGTAAATATTTAGCAATTTCTTCTAACATCTAATAAGTTTGCACACTACGAATTGTTATATGTGCTACATCTAATTTATACTCCTCATTTGGTTTACTCGGAATAATTTCTCCAGAAAAATCTTGATATTTAGAATAAGCAGCTAAATGACTAAGTGCAATATTTTCAAAGGATATTTGATTAAATATAGGCTCTTCTTCTAATTCATATACAAATTCTTGTAGAGAATTAGTTGTTGGATTATAATAACCCTTAATTATATTTTTATCTTCTGATATATTATCAATAGTCACATAAATATAATTTTTACCTTTGCCTTCTACTTTTCTATTTAATATTAACATTATACTCTATGGAGAGCTGTTATTTGTAATTTCATTAATATGAACATATACATTAGTAAAATCAAAGGTAACATTATTATTTGAAGCTGTTACATAAAAAATTAATTTTGGGTCAGTATTATCATTAACTCTATCAGATTCCCAAATTCCAATTCCATCTATTCTAAGAGTTTTTTTATCAACTATAACTCTTCCATTAAGTGTATGTTCATTGGTCATTGGAACTTCTTCAATTAATGATAAAGCTTCTGGATCAATAGTCCATAAAGGTTCATCCTCTATATCTGTAAAATAATCTTCTAATACTCCTGAAAATGCTGTATCTTTATCTTTATAAGAATTTATTCCATATTTAAAAGAGTTTTTTAGCATAGCTACTTCAGCTTGAAGTTGTCTTAATGCTGAAAATAGAATATTTGCTAATTGCCCATTTTCTGAAGTATAATAAGTTTTATTTTTAATTTCTTTATCTAAATCAGTGTCATCAGGAATAGATACATAATCTCCTTGCGGATGAAGTTCCTCAACCATTTTGGTTGTGTATACAAGAACACTTTTAGTTACCTATTCCTATTTAATTACTAAATCACTATCTTCAATTCCAGATTTCCACTAATATTCTATAATAGAACCATTATAAATAACTCCTACAGTTAATCCAAGTTCTCTAATTACTTTTGGAATAGTTTCTAAAGCTTCTGCTACTGAATTATAGGGCCCATATAGAACATCTATATTTGCATGAGGATTAGGAATATGAATAGGTCTAGAAATATTAATACTCTATCTCATACACAAGTTACTGAAATTACATTCTCATAATTTGCAGCCGAATGAAATTCATATACTTTATAAGTAATTCCATTCGAAGTCCATGTTCTAGTTAAAGTCATTGGATTATTATTAAGAAGATTATTATACAATATATCAATAGTTCCACCTATTACTTGTTTTAATGTGTATCCAGCTGTAACTATATAAAAATAAGTATTATTAACGCCAAACTAAAATTCTTTAGAAGCGGTACTTTGGAAACTGGATAAATCAGTTCCAGTAAATTCAGAATTTGTTGCTTTATAATAAGTATTATATGTAGTGGGAGTTGGAGTTGGGGTTGGAGTATCACTTTCTATTTTACCCTATTGCCAACTTACAATTATTAATGGAGAATTTTTTGATTTGCCAGATGTTACCCAACTGTTATAGCTATCTCTATCACTAAATCCATAACACATTCCATCCTCTGTAAATACATACCCAATTTTCATTCCCAATGCTGATTCTAATAAAGCAATTTTATTATTAGCAGCATTTATTTTAGTATTTACAGGATTAATTTTATTATTAACAATACTTTCAACTTCTTCAGCTGTAATAGTAGTTTCTGATATTTCTTGTAAAGTATCATATATTCCAAGATTTCTTAAAACCTAATCCTTTTCTTCTTGAGTATTAAATTCTGAAAGTAAATTACTATGTCTTAAAAAATAATCTTCTTCTGGGTCAGAAGCATACATTTTTTTGGTTACTCCAAATCCACAATTACTATTCATATATAATATAGATATTTCTTCTAATAATAATTCAATGTCAGGTTGTATTCCACACTCTAATTTTTTAACAACATCTTGAAAATCAAATATAATCTTATTTTTTAAACGACACCAATCTTCTTCACTTGTATTTGGAAGAACAATTGGATATCTAGTAAGGTTAGGAACAGGCCCTGTTATTTCAAATTCAAGAGGTTCATGTTTAATTTCTATGCAACCACAATCTGTTCTCATTGACAACCACAATTAGAATATTCTTTATCGCATAATCCGTTACACCCGACTATACTTTCTAATAATCTTTCAGCTTCTTCAAACTATTCTATTTCTGCCATATACATAATAGTATTTATAGCAGACCAAACTAAATCTCGTTTATAAATTGAAGAAGATTTTACATCATTATCACATCTAATTCCACTTCGTTCATCAAGAACTTGTTGAGCTAAAGCTATATAACAAGCTCTTAATTTACAAAGTTGAAAATAATAATAATATGAAATATCCACCCCAGTAATAGAATGATTAGTTTCTACTAATTCTTGAAGGTCTATTTCAGTATCTCCTTTATAAAATTTTCCATCTTTATAATAATACGGTTTAGTATTATCTTTAGGAACTTTTAATTTACAAAGAGTATAAAATCCGTCTTTCCCTATCGTAAAACGGATTTTATCCTCAACACTTGTTCTAACAAGAGTTTGACTAATAGTCTCTCCATTAGCTTTATTTAATTGTAATATGTAAACATAAACATAAGGTTCTAAAAATTCCTCATACTAAACTATAGTATTACAATCTCTGTCAGTAATTATTTTATCACACATTTTTTACTTCGTCATTATAAGGATTTTTATCGTATAGCTACATAAGTTCAATATCAGTGCGCTTAGTATCATTTTCAGCCTGATTTTCTTTAAATGTTCTGTCTGTTTTAGCTTTGAACATTTCTATATCACTTTCAAGTTTGAGCTTTTGTTGTTCAAGTTGAAGTTTGGCTTCATTAAGGCTTTCTATCTTTTGTTGAGACTTTTGTAATTCTTGCTACGTTTTTTGTAACTCATTTTGCATTTGTTCTAATTGCTGCGTGAGTTGTTGTATCTAATTATTTTCTTCCCTCTACTTTTTAATAGATTTATTAACTTTGCTCTTCATTTCACTAAGACTCTTAGATGTTAATATATCCATCAAAATATCAGGAGAAACAATACCACCTTTTATAAATTCAGGAACAAGTGCTTTTATTTGTTCCATTTCTTTTATGACTTCTGATGAAGTTATAATATGTATATCAAAATCAGTAACTGTAAAATATTTAGGAAGTGCAGTAAATATTTTCTATAACTTATTTCCAAGAATTAAAGTTCCTGTAAGTCCTTTTTTCCAAACTATTTTAGCGCAATTTAAAGAGTCAATTAAAATTTCTCTAGTTACCAAATCCATCTAAAAATGCCACTATTTAGTAACAATAAAAGAATTATTAATTCCAGTTTGTACATTAGTAACTGCATCTCGTTGTTGTATTCCATTTAAACGCTCTCTAAATACTCCAGTAATAGAAGAGGCTGTTTGTTCTATAGAATCAATCACTAATTGAATTGCTTGCACTGACTATACTTTTACAGTATCATCAAATCCATTAACAAGTGTATTCATAGGAGCTTGTCCGGTACTAAGCTAACCTTCTTGCCCAGTATCTATTATTCCTATACCTGCTTTTTTATAAGCAAGCCATTTAGTAATTCTTTCTGGCAGACTATCGCCAAGGAAAGCCGGAAGTGTTGGCATATTTAACCAATCACCTACAGAACCAGAGTTTGCTATTA
>ODAI013698815.1_pt1 | contig 12198 bp, 11 predicted proteins | sample 1539321 | NCBI WGS metagenome assembly ODAI01 (sample SAMN02144231, study PRJEB22623) | gut metagenome | biome: sheep rumen | host: Ovis aries | place: New Zealand
TCTTCCGGCCAAGCTGGAGGAGGTCCGCTACGCGAAACTCGAAGGCACCCAGCAGAAGCTCTATGACGCGCAGGTGGTCAGAATCAAGAACCTTCTGGAGGAGAAGGACGAGACAGGAGAGGGCAAGATGCGGATCCTTGCGGAACTCACCAGAATCCGCCAGATCTGCTGCGACCCGTCCCTCCTGTTCGAGGATTACAGTGAGGAGAGCGCAAAGCGCCAGGTCCTGATCGAGACGGTGCGCTCCGCCATCGACGGCGGCCACCGGGTGCTGATTTTTTCCCAGTTTACCTCCATGCTCTCCCTGCTTGAAAAGGATCTGGAGGCGGAGGGAGTGGAATACTACAAAATCATCGGGGCAACGCCGAAGGATAAAAGGCTTGCCATGGTGAATGCCTTCAATGAGGGGAGTGTCCCCGTGTTCCTGATTTCCTTAAAGGCGGGCGGCACGGGCCTCAACCTGACAGGGGCGGACGTCGTGATCCACTACGACCCCTGGTGGAACCTTGCCGCGCAGAACCAGGCGACGGACCGGGCGCACCGCATCGGGCAGACCCGGCAGGTCACGGTTTATAAGCTGATACTGAAGGATACGATCGAGGAGCGCATCATGGACCTCCAGAACGCAAAACACGACCTCGCGGAGGCGATCCTTGAGGGTGAGGCGTCCTCGCTCATGAGCATGTCGAACGAAGAGCTGATGGCGCTGCTGCAGTAACCCTGCAGCCGTATGCCGCAAAGAACGGGCAGCATGGCAGGCAGCAAAGCGAAATACAGAACGGACGTAATAAATGGAAACGCAAATCAAAATCAGGGACGCGGCGCCGCAGGATATTGCCAAAATGCTGGAGATCTACGCGTATTACGTGCGCAATACGGCCATCACCTTCGAATATGAGGTGCCCTCGCAGGAAGAGTTTACGGACCGCTTTCTTAATACCACCGCGCATTTTCCGTATCTGGCCGCGGTGACTGTGGAAAACGGCAGGGAAAAGGTGATCGGCTACGCATACGCGGGGAGGTTCCATCCGAGGAAGGCCTACGAGCGGTGCGCGGAGATGACGGTCTATATCGACCGGGACGCGAGGGGATCCGGCGCCGGAAGGCTCCTCTATGAGGCGCTGGAGGAGCGCCTTAAGGGCCTCGGCTTCCTGAACCTGTACGCGTGCATCGGCGTTCCGGATGAGGACGATGAATACCTTACGCACAACAGTGAGCAGTTCCATGAGCACATGGGATACCGCCTGGTGGGCACATTCAGGCTCTGCGGCTACAAGTTCGGGCGCTGGTACAACATGATCTGGATGGAAAAGCTCATCGGGGAGCACCGGTGACGGTGCTCTTTCCGGTTCCTTTAACGGTGTCTTTGACCGTTCCTTTGATCACACACTCACCGCAGTCATACTGATAGTGCAGGTCCGGGCAGACATACTGAAGGAGCACAGCGGACAGCTCGTCTTCGCCTTCAAGCGGATTCCTGTCCTCTCCCTTATAGCTCATGGTCAGGTCCACGCCGTCCGTGTCATTGTACTCCATAACGAACCGGAGCACGCCGCCGTCCTCAAGGCCGGGCAGTATGGCCCTGACGCAGAGCTCGTCCGCCACGGTCATCACGCGGCCTGTGAGCCTTCGGCTGATCATGTGCCTTACGCCGAACTGCTCGATGGCGGAGAACAGGGCTCCCGGCTCCGCCTTTTTAACGTCCGTCTCCAGCACCTTCATATGCCGGATGAACTGGCGGATTTTGTCCTTTTTCGGCGCATCAAAGATCTCTTCCGGAGTTCCGGAGGTCGGCTCGTCGAAAAGGATGATCTTCGGATCCATGGCGACGGTCCGCACGATCGCGGCGCGCTGCTGCTGCCCGCCGGAGAGCTGGGAAGGAAGGCTGAGGGCCTTGTCCGCAAGGCCTACCATATGCAGCAGCTCCATGCTCTTTCTGCAGGCTTCTTCCCGGCTTCGCTTTAACAACAGAGTCTGGGCGAGCATCAGATTTTCAACAATCGTAAGGTGGGAAAACAGGTTGAACGACTGGAAGACCATTCCGACCTGCTCGCGCATGCGGTTTACATCATATCCCTTAGCGCAGGTGTCCTTCCCCTCGAACAGAATCGTTCCGCCGTCCGGCTTTTCCAGGTGATTGATCAGGTTCAGCAGCGTACTTTTCCCGGTGCCGGAGGGTCCTATGACTGCGATCACGTCGCCGCCGTAAACCGTGCTGTTCACATCCCGGATGGGAGTCACGTTTCCGAAACTCTTGTGAAGATGCTCCAGCTTAAGGAGAGGCTCCCCTGTTTCCTTTGTTTTCCCCTCGGTATCCTGCCTGACCAGCGAAGCGTCGGACTCCGGCCGGAATTCCTCCACCGCTTTTACGATGTCCTTTTTCACCGTCCGCTGCTGCGGATCGATGCGCTTTTCCAGGCTCCGCAGAAGCGTCACCAGAAGGGAGCAGAGCAGCAGATAGACAGCAGAGGTGAGAAGAAGCGGGAAGAACGCTTCGTAGGTCCTCGAGCGGATGATGTCGGATGCCTTTGTAAGATCGGTGACGGAGATGTATCCTGCGACGGCAGTCATCTTCACCGTCGCGATGAACTGCCCGCTGTAGGCCGGCAGGAAATGAATCAGCGCCTGAGGCCAGGTCACGTACCGGAAGGTAAGGCCCTTTCCGAAGCCGAGAGCGGTCGCTGCCCGGAGCTGCCCTGCGGGAACGGCATTGATCCCGCCCCGGAAAATCTCCGCGCAGTAGGAGGAAAACTCGATAGAGAATGTGATCACGCAGATCCAGAAGGCCCCGAGCCCGCTTTTTCGAAGAACGACATAGTCGAGAACAAGGAGCAGGACGACCACCGGGAGCGAGCGGAAAATCCGAATATAAAGGCTTGCGAAGGCACAGGCAAAAGGACTGCGCCGAAGACGCAGCCAGCAGACCGCAGCCCCGAGGAGCGTGCCGAAAATGCCGGAAAACAGGGACAGGCGGATGGTCATGCCAAGGCCGGAGAGCAGGATTTTATAACGGTCCTCCGTAATAAAATTCCGCCGGATGCTCTCACGGATATTTGAGAAGAATACGGATGCTTTCGGGACCTCCTTCGTCGGAGGTTCCTGCCGGACATAAAGATAATGATTGTCTGTAAGGAGAGTATCCGTGACACAGATGCTCTGAAGTCTTTCTTCCGAGGGCGCGACGGAATCCGCGCACACATCATAGGTCCACGCGGCAAGTCCCGCGAGCTCCGCCGAGAAGGAAACGACTTCACATATATCAGCGGGCGGACTTGTTTTCCCCGCCCGAATTCAAAAGGGGAATTGCCACGGTCTTATTAAACCAGGCAATCAGCGGCCCCATAAAGAACGCAGTGATGAGGGTGCCGATACCGACGTTGGCCCCCAGGAGCCATCCGATCAGGACACAGATGCTGTCGGTCGCGATCCGGATAAAACGGAACTGCAGGCGCGGATGACGCTCGGAAATCGTGAGCGCGATGGCGTCGTAGATCGATACGCCGAGATCGGCGGTAAAGTAAAGTGACGCGGCAAAGCACATCACGACAATACCGACGACAAGTGAGAGAAACCGGACGGGGAGTGACGGACTGGGATCGAGCTTTGTCAGGATCCACCCCATGAGCTCTGCCATATAGCCGACTCCGAACAGATTCAGGACCGTACCGAGACCGATCTTCTTCCGGTTCCAGAAAAAGATGACGACCAGAAAAGCTGCGCAAAGAAGCATATAGTAGGTGCCGTAACCCAGCGGCGTCAGCGTCCACGTGCCGTGCGCAAAGACCTGGAACGGGTCGAGACCCAGAGAAGAGTGGGTAAAAAAGCCCACCGAAAGGCCGCATATAATGATCCCGGCCAGCGTCATCAATATGCGCCGCTTCATAAGCCCGCTGTCACCACTCTTATTACTGCTGCTGTTTATACGATTATTACTGTCCATGGCAATTCCTGCCTCATCCATACTTCTTATTATATAATGCCTGTCTGCAACAGCGCCTAGTATAGCAGAACGAAATTAAGAAAAGAAGACAGCAGGCTGCATATTTCCTTCCGGCGGTGCCTGCCTTTTGCCGCCTGCTCAGGATCTTTGAGCAGAATCCCGCCGGCGAGTGGACGAAAACAGACAGGTAGCAGCTGCAGGAATAAGCGGCGAAGCGCCTCCGAGGAGACCCCGTGAGCGCGCATACCCTGCAGCCTGCTGCCACATTATCTCCTTTCCTGCATATTTACCTCAAAGGATTGCCATGCTTCCCTCTTTACGATATTATCTTCTGAACATGCAGTTTTATACCACCTTGCACGGTATATTCGTCATACACAGGTGAGACATGAACAGTAAAAATTTCTACCGCGACATTACAAAACTTACAATACCGATCATCCTGCAGAACCTTCTGAGCGCGGCCGTCAACTCGGCGGACGTAATCATGCTCAATTATGTAGGACAGGCGCATATTTCCGCTGTTTCGCTGGCGGCGCAGTACGCGAGCATACTGTTCATGGTCTTTTACGGACTGGGGACGGGCGTTACGATGCTGAGCTCCCAGTATTACGGCAAAGGGGAAATGCGGGCAATCCACGCGGTCGAGGGAATCGCCATGCGCTTTTCGCTGGTAGTTGCCGCGCTCTTTGCGGCGGCGGCAATGTTTGCCCCGCAGGTCATGATGCGCGTCTTTACACCGGATCCGGAGCTGATCTCGATCGGCGCGCAGTACCTTCGCAACATCAGCATCGCCTATCTGTGCTGGGGCGTCATAGAGATCTATCTGGCGACGCTGCGCAGCATCGGCAGGGTCATGATCACGACCGTGCTGAACACCTTCGCGTTCACGCTGAATATTTTCCTCAACGCAGTCTTCATCTTCGGGCTTTTCGGCGCGCCGAAGCTCGGCGCCGCGGGCGTTGCGCTCGCGACCTCGATTTCCAGGCTCCTGGAGCTTGTCCTTTGCATTATCGTCTCCGCAAGGAGTAAGGACGTTAAGCTGAACCTGCGCTATATGTTTATCCATAACCCGGTTCTTCAGAAGGATTTCATGAAGATGGCGATGCCCGCGATGCTTAATGACATTTCCTGGGGACTGGCATTTTCCATGTATTCCGTGATCATCGGTCAGTTCCTTGGGAGTGATATGGTGGCGGCTAATTCTTTCGCGTCTCTTGCAAGGAACCTCGGGACGATCCTTGCCTTCAGCGTGGCGAGCGGCGGCAGCATCCTGCTCGGGCATATCATCGGCGAGAACCGGCTCGAGGACGCGGATATGGCTGCAAAGAATATCATGACACTGACGATACTCTTCGGCGCAATCGGAGGCGTGATCATCCTGGCGGCGATGCCGATTATCCTGAATTTTGCGGATCTTACGCCGGCAGGAAAAGGGTCCCTGAGGACCATGCTGTTTATCAATTCCTATTATGTAATGGGAGCTGCGGTCAACACGACGCTCATCGCCGGTGTTTTCCGCGCGGGCGGCGACAGCAGGTTCGGCTTTATCTGCGATACGATCGACATGTGGTGCTACGCCGTGCCGCTCGGCTTCTTTACCGCGGCGGTCTTAAAGCTGCCCCCGATGTGGGTGTATTTCCTGCTCTGCACGGATGAGTTCGTCAAGTGGCCGTGGGTTATCGGCCATTACAGAAGCAAGAAGTGGCTTCGCAACATAACCAGGGACAATCTTTTTGAGAACACCTGACGCTGCGGCACGGAGGTTTAAATGGCGGAAAACATTTCAGAACGCTTAAAGAATATCGACACCGTGATCTTTGACATGGACGGGACGCTCTACGATACGGAGAGTATTTACAGGGACGGCTGGCTTTCGGCAGGCGTTCCTCTGGAGCTTTACCTGACCTTTATCGGTACCAGCTCTACTTATATTCATGAGACCCTGACAGAGCACGGGTTTAACCCGGAGCAGGTTGTGGCGGACAAGACCGCGTACACGGCAAACGAGCTGGCAAAGGGGATTCCTTTAAAGGACGGCGCACAGACGATCCTTGTGTGGCTGAAGGAACGGGGATTTAAGACTGCGATCGCGACTTCATCATCCATCGCGACCGCGCAGCGCTATCTTGCGGAATCCGGCATGGCGGAATATTTCGACAGGATCGTCAGCGGAAACCGCCTTGAAAGAGGAAAGCCGCACCCGGATATTTTCCTTATGGCGGCTAAGGAGCTTGGTTCGCAGCCGGAGAAGTGTATGGTCATCGAGGACAGCTTCAACGGCGTCCGGGCAGGACACGCTGCAGGGATGTTTACGGTGATGATCCCGGACCTGATCGAGCCGGATGAAGAAATCCGGGGGCTCGCGGACGTTGTGCTGACGACGCTTGCCGCAGTTCCGGACCTGATGGATACGGACAAAGCGCCTGCGGACTATGAGATGCTGGCGCAGCAGGTCCGCTCGCTGGCTGAGTCGGAGCCGCACTGGCTCCCGGTGATGGCCAACACGGCGGCAGCGCTGTTCGAAGCCATGGATAACATCAACTGGGCGGGCTTTTATATCGCGGATGAAAAGGACGGGAGCCTTATGCTGGGCCCCTTCCAGGGAAAGACGGCGTGTATCCGCATCGCCCGCGGGAAGGGAGTCTGCGGCACAGCACTCTTAAAGGATGAGGTCCTTGTGGTGCCGGACGTCCACCGCTTCCCCGGCCATATTGCGTGCGACAGCGCGTCGCGCTCGGAGATCGTCCTCCCGGTTCACTTTAGCGGCCGGTCCGTCGCTGTCCTTGATATCGACAGCCCCGTACCCGCGCGCTTTACGCAAAGGGACAGGGAAGGCCTTGAGCGCATCGTCCGTGTCCTGGAGGAGAGCGCAGACCTCTCGGGATGCTTGACAGTTGTATAAACAGGGATATAATAAACGGCAAGGAGGGCTAAGTGATGGAACAGGAGTGCAATTTTGCCGAAAAGCTGTCCTGCGTGCTGTCACAGCGCGGCATGACGCAGCGCGAGCTGGCGAACCTTGCCGGTGTCGATGAGTGCTCCATGTCAAGATATGTGAACGGCACCAGAAAGCCGTGTATGGATGTCCTGGTCCGAATGGCAAGGACGCTCGGAGTCTCCGTGGAGTATCTCACGGGAAATGACGAGAAGATTCCCGTCAGGGAGATCATGAACCTTGTCTGTGACAATGTGGACCGCATGAGTGATGCCCAGAAGCTTGAGCTGATCGGCATTCTTGCGGCGCAGAGCCACTGAGGCTAAGCCGCAGGAAAGACCGGCCATACAGCAGATACACTTTTGATTGCAGCAGTAACAGGGAGCTTTCAATCGGACGGAGGATGATACCGATGAGCAGAATAAGTAAGGATGGAAAAAAGAACGCGAAGGTTGTTTCCGCAGTGATCGCGGCAGTCATGGCGCTGAGCATGGCAGGTTGCGCCGTGCCGGCTGCAGCGCCCGCGGCGCAGGCACCTGCAGAGCAGGCTCCTGCGGAGGAGACCGCCGCTGAGGCGGCCGCTGAAGAAGGCGCCGCAGAAGAAACAACCGATGAGACCGCACAGGAGGCGGCAGGCGAAGAGGCACAGGCCGATCTTCTCGATGAGATTTTGGAGCGCGGCTATATTGTGGTTGGAACGGAGGGAACCTATTCTCCCAACAGCTACCACGACGAGAACGGCGACCTGGTCGGCTTTGACGTCGAGGTTGCGGCACTGGTCGCAAAGCACATGGGCGTTGAGGTCCAGTACCTCGAGACAGAATGGGCATCCATTTTTGCGGCGCTTGACGCGGGCCAGATCGACACGGTTATCAACGAGGTCGGATACACCGAGGAGCGCGCCGAGAAATATGATTTCTCCGAGCCCTACGCGTTTGTCCAGGGCGGAATTCTTGTCCGCGCGGACAACGAGGATATTAAGTCCTTTGAGGACCTTGCAGGGAAGGTCGCCGCAAATGAGTCCACGAGCACATGGGGCGCCACAGCACTCGAGTACGGCGCGGAGCTTGACCCCGTCAACGCGATGGCACAGTCCATCTCCGAGCTTATGAACGGCCGCGCGGACTGCACGCTGAACTATGTGACAGCCTTTGCGGATTATATGAAAGAGCATCCGGAGGCAGAGGTTAAGATCGCGGCGACAACCGATCCCGAACCCAGCTCCTATATTCCCGTGCGCAAGGGAAATGAGCGCCTTGTAGAGGCAATCAACAAGGCCCTTGAGGAAGCAGCCGCGGCAGGGGAACTCGCAGAGGTTTCGGAAAAGTACTTCGGCATGGATGTGACTGCAGGAATGAACGCCGCCGAATAAGCAGAAGATCTGAGGCATTATGTCAGAACGTATTCTTAAAGAACTTGCGGATTCCTTCGTGAAGCTTTTGATTCCGGGAATCCGCGTTACTGTCCCGCTTACGGTGATTTCCTTCACCTGCGGGATTATTATTGCGCTGATAGTCGCGCTCGTGCAGGTGGCAAAAATCCCCGTCGTGCGGCACCTGGCAAGATTCTATGTATGGATTATCCGCGGAACGCCGATGATCGTACAGCTCTTTGTCGTGTATTTCGGACTGCCCAGCATCGGGATCCGGCTGGCAGCGTTCCCGAGCGCGGTGATCGTGTTTTCCCTGAGCGTCGGGGCGTACTGCTCGGAGACAATCCGGGCGGCGATCGAATCTGTCCCGAAGGGACAGCTTGAGGCCTGCTACTGCGTTGGCATGACCTTCCCGCAGGCGATGCTGCGCATTGTGATACCGCAGGCAATGCGGGCGGCATTCCCGCCGCTGTCCAACTCCCTGATAGGACTTGTAAAGGACACCTCGCTGGCATACAGCGTCGCGGTTGTGGAGATTCTTGCCACGGCGCAGCGCATTGCGGCGCGCACCTATGATTATTTCTGGCTTTACTGCGAAGCGGGACTGATTTATCTGATCTTCAGTACGGTCCTCACCTGGGCGCAGCGCGCAGTGGAACGCAGAATGGAAAGGAGCCGGTAGGGTGATTCAGGTTCACAATGTCCGTAAAAAATTCGGAGACAATGAAGTATTAAAGGACGTTTCCTTCCGGGTGGACGACGGCGACGTCATTGCCATACTGGGGCCGAGCGGCTCCGGCAAGACCACGCTTCTTCGGTGCCTGAGCTTTCTGGAGAAGGCGGACGCCGGGAAGGTCGATTTTGACGACAAAACCTATGATCTCGGGAGCGCCTCGAAAAAGGAGATCCTGCAGTACCGCAGGAAAATAGGCTTTGTCTTCCAGGACTATCAGCTCTTCGGAAACAAGACAGCCCTTGGAAACGTGACGGAGGGTCTTATCGTCGCGCGCAGGATGAAGCGGGACGAGGCGGAAAAGCTGGGGCGCGAGGCACTCGACAAGGTCGGAATGCTGGACAGGGCCGATTATTATCCCTCGAAGCTCTCCGGCGGCCAGCAGCAGCGCGTCGCAATTGCAAGGGCGATGGTCTCCGACCCCGGCGTCATCTTTTTTGACGAGCCGACCTCCGCGCTCGACCCCGAGCTGACGGGCGAGGTGCTGGATGTCATGAAAAAGCTCGCGGAAAACAGGACGACCATGGTCGTCGTCACTCATGAGATGGAATTCGCAAGACGGGTCGCCGACAGAGTCATCTTCATGGAGGGCGGACTCATCGTGGAGGAGGACGGCGCAGAGCAGTTCTTTACGGCGCCGAAGACCCAGAGAGCGGCGGAGTTCCTCCGGGGAATTGAGGCGGGATTCTGACGCTTCGGCAGGAGGATTACCATGCCGGAAAGCGCAGAGCAGAAGGGCAGACGCAGACAGGACAGGCATATGGCAGCTGAGAATTTTGATTTTGATACACTGACAGACCGCAGGAGCACCTACGCCTCCAAATGGGAGATCGGAGAGGGCGAGCTTCCGATGTGGATCGCCGACATGGACTTTAAGGCGGCGCCCGCGATCCGCGCGGCGCTCCAAAGGCGCCTGGACAACGGAATTTTCGGTTATACGGAAATACCGGACGTCTGGTATGAGGCGTACATGGGCTGGTGGAAAACAAGACACCATCTCGCCATTCAGAAGGAGTCGCTTGTCTTCTGCACGGGCGTGATCCCGGCGATTTCGACGGCGGTGCGAAAGCTGACGACCCCCGCGGAGAACGTGCTGATCCTGACGCCCGTCTACAACATCTTTTATAACTCCATTTTAAATAACGGCAGGAGAGTCCTGGAAAGTCAGCTGACCTGCGAGGACGGGGCGTACCGGATCGACTGGGAGGATCTTGAGAAAAAGCTCGCCGACCCGCAGACGTCTCTGATGATTTTCTGCAACCCGCACAACCCCGTGGGGAAGATCTGGGATATCGAAACACTGCAGAAGATCGGCGCGCTGTGTGAGAAGTACGGCGTCACCGTGATTTCCGATGAAATCCACTGCGACATCACGGATCCCGGGAAGGAATACGTCCCGTTTGCTTCTGCGTCCGAAACCTGCGCGAAAATCAGCGTGACCTGCATCGCACCGACCAAGTGCTTTAACCTGGCGGGCCTGCAGACGGCCGCCGTGATGGTTCCCGATCCGTTCCTGCGACACAAAATGTGGCGGGGGCTGAATACGGACGAGGTTGCAGAGCCGAATGCCTTTGCAATCGACGCTGCGACCGCCGCCTTTAACGAGGGAGGTCCGTGGCTGGATGCCATGCGCGCCTACACTAAGAAGAACAAAGACATCGTCCGCAGCGCCGTGAAAAGGGACCTTCCGCAGCTTTGCATCACAGACTCGGAGGCGACCTACCTTCTCTGGATCGACTGCGGCGCCGCGATCGATGCGGCAGGTCTTAAGGACAGCAGGGAGCTTGCCGCGGCCCTCCGGAAAAAGACGGGGCTCATCCTTTCCGACGGCTGCCAGTACGGCCCCGGTGGAGAGCGCTTCCTTCGCATGAATACGGCATGCCCGCGAAAGGTCCTGGAGGACGGACTTGCGCGCTTTATCCGCGGAATGGGTGCACTGTAAGGATTTGAACGGCAGATTGTAAAAATATTTGACAGACTGAATAAATAAACATAAAATACAGGCATCAGGGCAAAGGCGCCATGGAGAGGAATACTCTCCATGGCGCCTTTCGCATGTCAGGAGGAGAAAATCATGTGTTCAATACTCGGTTTTTGCGGACCAGGAGGAGATTACGGGGCGATACGGGAGGCCCTTTCACAGACGGCCTCGCGCGGCCCGGACCAGACAAGGCTTTTGAAGCTGGATAACGGATGGCTCGGCTTTAACCGGCTCTCCATCATGGGCCTTACCCCTGAGGGAATGCAGCCCTTCCTCTATTCCGATAAGGCGACCGTTTCCTGCGCTGAGACTCCGGAAGAGGAAGGCTGTCTCACCGCCCCGGAGAACACACAGACCGCGCTTGTATGCAACGGTGAGATCTACGGCTTCCGCCCGCTCAGGGACAGGCTGGTATCGGACGGCTTTCGCTTTATCAGCGACTCCGACTGCGAAATACTGCCGGCACTTTATGAGGAATACGGGACCGATATGTTCCGCATGCTGGACGCGGAATTCGCGCTGGTACTCTATGACGCGAAGGAGAATTCCTTTGTCGCCGCAAGAGACCCGGTCGGCATCCGTCCGCTCTACTTTGGAGTGACAAAGGACGGGACTTATGTCTTTGCCTCCGAGCCGAAGAACCTTCTGACACTTGTGGGCAGGATTCACCCGTTTCCTCCGGGACACTATTTTAAGGACGGGGAGTTCGTGAAGTACCGGGATATGGCGGAGGTGGACCATTTCCATGAAGACGATACGGAGACTGTCTGCCAGAGGATTCACGATCTTTTGATTGAAGGCGTAAAAAAGAGACTGGATTCCGATTCACCCATCGGATTCCTGCTTTCGGGGGGCTTGGACTCTTCGCTTGTGTGCGGCATTTCCGCGAAGATTCTCGATAAGCCGCTGGAAACCTGGGCGATCGGTATGGATACGGATGCCATCGACCTGAAGTACGCACGCGAAGTGGCGGATTATATCCACTCGAACCATCATGAGATCATCATCTCCGAAGCGGATGTACTCGGCGCGCTGGAAGACGTGATCTACGCGCTTGGCAGTTATGATATTACAACGATCCGGGCCTCGGTCGGGATGTATCTTGTCTGCAAGGCGATTCATGAGCAGTCAAACCTCAGGGTGATTCTCACCGGGGAGATTTCGGACGAGATCTTCGGGTACAAATATACGGACTTTGCGCCTAACGCTGAAGAATTCCAAAAAGAGGCAGAAA
>ODAI010051970.1_pt1 | contig 12195 bp, 12 predicted proteins | sample 1539321 | NCBI WGS metagenome assembly ODAI01 (sample SAMN02144231, study PRJEB22623) | gut metagenome | biome: sheep rumen | host: Ovis aries | place: New Zealand
AGCACAGATATGAGAGATATTCTCAGTGATTCTGTTGCTGTGTTTACGGAAATTTATAAGCCGTATCTTGAGGGCCTTAGCGCAGAGGAATGCGAATCCGTACGAAATTCCATCACGGAGAACATGTTTGTTCTTTCTGCAACGAAGAGCAATGCGACGGTTAAAAAGGCCGCTGATGATTATCGCAAGAGCCAGGTCAAGCTGCAATTGTTCAATCTTTGGAGTGAAAGAACAAACGGTACTAAAAACCCGCGTCAGTGGTCTCAGAAGTACCAGACACCGATTCTTTGCTGCATCGACGAGGCAGAGTATCGTGAAGCGAAGAAAGCATTTTCAGTACTTAACAGCAGCGTACAGAGCGAATCAGAGATTAAGTCTGCTCTGGCATTTATAGAGAGAGCAACTTTCTTTGAGAAGCTTGAGGATGCAGCCTATCGTGATCAGTGCTTCATCAAGCGTATTATGAGCTATTACGTCAAGCTTTTGCCAAATATTCAAACTGTCCGCAATGAACTGGAGGGATTGGCAATAGATCCTTACGATTGGTCAGATGATCCCAGAGTCCAGTCTAAGATTAAGAGTATGGCAAGCGCAGAATATGATGCTGGAGGAAGCGACAGCGTAATCAAAACGATTGATTCCATGGATGAGGGTGAGCTTCGGGACTGGTTAAAGAAGCTTGTCACAGGCGACATGGAGCTGGGCGTTAAGATTATCAGCAATGGAGGAAAGTAAAATCTATGTTGTGCAGCGAGGTTGAAAGCTATATCGCAACTGCAAAGGGTCTTCCTTTCTTCTATGCAGTTGGCGATTCTGATTACAACGAAATACTAAATGATCTTAAACAGCACGGCATACAGGTAGACCGGGTAAGTGATTTTTGCCCAAAAGATGATAAATATCCGGATATCGATGAAATCATCGATCACTTCCGAACATTGGATGTTGACTGTCACTCAAATAAGCATGTGCTCATTGGTCTTGGTGAGTATTTGGCTCTTCGGGGGGCCGCATTTGCAGATAAACAGCTGCGACGTTTGAAAAATACCACCCTTGGTACTGCCCGTGTGATCTTGCTACTGAGATGTGTAACGCAACAGGTGTATTCCCTGGTGGCAGAGGACGAGAGACTTAACGCACAAAAAAGAGTTTTTATCTGTGCTAATGCCATATCAGATATTTCTGTAACATCTGTGAAATATCAGATGGATACAAATGTTGTACAGGGCGTAAAAGGTCTTATCCGCGCATTTGAAGATGGAACTACCGGAAATTGTAATGTTCAAACGATGCAGGAATTTCAGCTGTCTTTACTGCCTACAAGCAGTATCAATACAGCTTTTGCAGCATTCCGGAGACTCTTCCGTTATAGCATTTTTATGGAACGGTGGGGCACAGAAGTCCAGTGGGATCGACTCTTTCAGGAAGTCAGCAAGCGGAAGAATTCTTTAGAGGCGTTATTCGATCGTTATGGCTATTCGGATGACTTTGAGGACGATTTATATAATAATTGTGCCGGTTTTGAATTCAAGAACTGGGTGTTCTTTCTGTATCTTAAGTTGAACGCACAAAGTATTAAGAATGAATATCTGCGGCATGTGGTTACCGTGACAGAAAAATATGATGAGCTGAAAGATAATATTCTGACTGAAATCATTCGTATTCCCAGAAATGATCCACGTTTTACAAGGTACTATGCAGAAAGGAAGAAGTTGATTCGGTATTTCCCTGAATCTGATATGGCAGCATTTATTTTGCAAAACGATATAGATCCGGCAGAAAGCATTTACCGCTATACAGATTGCACCCGTATGGAATGCGAGAAAATAATCAGTTGGGTTGCTGCACATGGCTATATAAAAGAAATTGAAGATATTTATCCGGCTCTTGCGCAGTATTTGAAACCATACATCTTTGACTGTGGAAAATATTCAGAGTCCTTTACAGAATATTTTAGGCAGTATAGGTTGCAGAAGGTTACGAACCAGATTACTCCTGCTTTTTTGGAAACAGTCAACAAGAATGCTGTGGAATTACCATATACACATCTGGAGACACGCGACAGTGCAATTTTAAGAATCAGCGATAAAAAGAACGCTTACTTGTATTGGATAGATGCATTGGGCGTTGAGTATATGGCATATATTACAGAGTTAGTCCGTAAAAAGGGTCTTTCTATGCATACGGATATTACCTATGCAGAGCTTCCTACGATCACAGTGATCAATAAAGGCTTCTTCGAGAAGTGGTCGGGGCCGTTGAAATACAAAGAAGAGGAACTTGATAGTATCAAGCATAAGGAAAAGGGTGGCTTTGTATATAAAGATGGTAGTGCTCCCGTGCATCTATATTCTGAACTGAAGGTTATCGAACGGGCAATTGATTTTGCGGCCACAGAACTTGCAATGCATCATTGCAAATCCGTTGTAATCGCGAGTGACCATGGCGCATCCAGGCTAGCTGTAATCCATAAACAGGAAGAAAAGTACGAAACCGATACGAAGGGAGAGCATTCCGGCCGCTGCTGCAAAGAATTTGCAGATGCAGATCTTCCATATGCAATTAGAGAAAATGGCTATCTGGTGCTGGCAGATTATGGGCGATTTAAGAAGAGCCGTGCGGCTAATGTTGAGGTCCACGGAGGAGCATCTCTGGAGGAAGTATTGGTTCCTGTTATAACACTGACGCTTAAGAAACAGGCAGATCAGATTATCAAGGTTCTTAATCCGGAAGATATTCGCTCGGATCGCCATAATGGCACTACTATCAACCTATATATATCTGATGTGGAGCACAAGAATGGTATTAGTGCAGTTATTGCAGGAACGCCATATCCGGCAGTATGTAACGATGCTACACATTATACGATTGTCCTTCCCGATTATAAACGGGCTGCAAAGAATGTGGTGGCGTCAATTTATGACGGAGAGGATCTTATTGGTAGCGTGGCCTTTGAAATTAAGGGACGTACAGCCACTGTTAAAAATGATTTTGATGATTTGTTTTAAGGAGGAGCTTTGATGGATTATACCGAAAAGCTTAGAAACTGTTTCGATGAAATGGTTGTATATAAGGACCTTAAAAAAACAAATTTCTTTTCAGCATTAAGTCTCCCCGCTTTCATGAGAGATTGGTTGCTGAAGAAGTTTGAAGATGATGAGGGCAACTTCGATAAGGATGACTTGGCTAGGTTCGTTAAGAAGTATATCCCCCGAAAGGATGACTGGACTTCAATAAAGAACAGAATCATTATCGAGGGCGAGCACGTAAAGTTTTTAGCTAAGGTATCGGTAAATATTGATATTCGTACCGGAGAGGTGTCCTTCTCACTTCCTGATTTTGGCCTTGGTTATAAAGAGACCATCATTGAAGGCGACGTTTGGGATGAGTGCAAGGATGATCTGGTTCGTGGAAGTGATACCTGGGGAATGGTCGAGCTCGGATATCGTTCACCGGAAGACTTTGATTTTCAGTTTGAGTACGAGCAGACAAAATCTAAAGGCAAGAACTCTCAGACTGGGAAAATTAAGCTTATTTCATTTAAAAATTTTTGCCCGTACCAGATTGATCTAGACCAGTATAAGGACGCACGTGGCGATTTTACTATTTCAGAATGGATTGATGTGATCCTTGGCGCTGTAGATTACAATGCGGCCGGCTATACATCTGAAGAGCAGAAACTTACCATGCTTACCCGCCTCCTGCCATTCGTAGAGAAACGATTAAATCTAATCGAACTGGCACCTAAAGGAACAGGCAAATCATATTTGTTTGGCAATGTAAGCCGTTATGGATGGTTGTCTAGCGGCGGTGTTATGAGCAGAGCAAAAATGTTTTATGACCAGACAAAACGCAAGGAAGGACTTATTGCCGGAAGCGACTTTGTCACGTTGGATGAAGTTCAAACAATCTCATTTACTGATACAGATGAGATGCGTGCTGCATTGAAAGGCTATCTGGAGCAAGGAACCTTTACTGTGGGTGATTATAAGGGCGTAGCAGATGCTGGTGTGATTCTCTGCGGTAATATTCGTAAGGAAATTATGGACGCAGATGGTTACAGCAATATGTTTACAGAGTTGCCTGTAGTCTTTCATGAATCTGCCTTAATTGAGCGATTCCATGGTTTTATTAAGGGCTGGAACATTCCGAGGATGAATGATGATCTGAAGATAGATGGATGGGCCCTGAACTCAGAGTATTTCTGTTCTATTATGCATGAGCTTCGTGGAGATATGACCTACCGGAGTATTGTCGATGAGCTGATTATTGTCCCGGACGGTGCAGACACCCGTGATACAGAAGCGGTAAAGAGAATATCCACAGCATATCTGAAACTGCTCTTCCCAAATGTGCAGAATGCTTCAGATATTTCGCCGAGGGAATTCAAGCGTTATTGCCTTGATCGCGCTCGTAAGATGCGAGACACGATCAAGTATCAGTTAGGACTTTTGGACGTAGAATACAGCGGTAAAGATCTTCCGACATTTGTCGTAAAAGGATTGGAGTAACATATGGGGTCGGAAGTAAAGAAATGCTATGTTTGCGGAAAAACGCCTTTGACAAAGAATGAAATTGGACTGACAAAAAAGCTTATCGACAGGAAAGCTATGTCTTTTTATTGCATTGACTGTCTGGCTGAATATCTGGAAGTAACATCAGAGGAACTTGAGGCAAAGATTGAAGAGTTTAAAGAAGAGGGCTGCACCCTTTTCAAATAAAGGTACGAGGTGGGAACTTTGATATACGCGGACAATGCAGCAACAACTCAGCTGGCGCCGGAGGTGCTGACAGTGATGATGCCCTTCCTTCAAGCGGAATATGGAAATGCATCTCAGCCTTACACATTCGCACGAGCAGCAAAAAAAGCGATAAAAGATGCACGTGAAAAGATTGCCGCGTGTATTAATGCATTTCCCAATGAGATATTTTTTACATCTGGTGGTACAGAAAGCGACAACTGGGCCTTAAAGGGCACGATGTTTGAGTACGGTGATCAACGAGCCCTAATTACTTCTCAAATAGAACATCATGCAATTCTTCGCAGCACGGCTGCCATAGAACGCATGGGATATCCTGTTGCTTATTTGCCGGTAGACTCACAAGGAACTGTATTGCCGGAAACTCTGAATGAATATGTAAGCAAAAAAACAAAGCTTGTTTCCGTGATGTATTCGAATAATGAAGTTGGAACAATTGAGCCGATCAAAGAATTATGTGCAATTGCTCATATGAACGGTTCCCTTTTCCATACAGATGCAGTTCAATCGGTTGGACATGTACCTATTGATGTAAAGGAATTGGATGTCGATATGTTGTCTGCATCGGCACATAAGTTTAACGGACCCAAAGGAGTCGGTTTTCTTTATATCAAAAAAGGAACTAAGATTCACCCCTTTAACGATGGCGGTGCTCAGGAATTAGGAATGCGTGCTGGGACCGAGAATGTAGCAGCTGTTGTTGGTATGGCAGAAGCTTTAAGTAGGAATTGCGAGAAAATGAACGAGCATGCGGAGCATTTGCTGGTACTGGAGGGGGCTATCCTAGATCGGCTTGATTCAAGTCCTATTGTTTACAAAAGGAATGGCGCTCAAATGCATGTCCCGGGAAATATGAGCTTGTCATTCAGAGGCGCGTCTGGAGAAATGTTATTACACCGGCTGGACTTAATGGGCATATGTGTTTCTACCGGCTCAGCTTGTGACAGTCAGAACACACAGATTTCGCATGTGCTCGCTGCAATGAATCTTGAAAAGGATTATGCGGAAGGGACGATACGAATTTCTTTAGGGAAAGATAACACAATCAGTGATGCGAATATAATCGGTGATTCGATTATTAAGATCCTCGTAAACGGATAATAGAAAAAGTATGAATGATTCCGTGAAAACTTACACTCTGCTTGGCGTTGACGGCAAACCTTATCAAAGCTCTACACCTGGACTTTTAGGGGGTCATAAAAAGCTGAAAATATATGGACGACTCGATTGTCCGTCTGCCCTACGATATATAGCAAAGGGACAATATGTGAAGAACAGGGTTTTCTTTAAGGATGAAGAGACTGCAATAGCAGCCGGCTTTCGCCCTTGTGCAAAGTGTATGCCAAAAGAGTATAAGCTCTGGAAAGAAAAACAGGGTAAATAGGTATGGAGAACGGGACAAAGCTTCGGCTTTTATACATATACCAGTATCTATTGGAAAATACCGATTCTAATCATCCACAGTCTACGGTGGATTTGATTAATATGCTTAAAGAAAAGTACGGAATGAAGGTCTCTCGGAACACGATTTGTAATGACCTTATTTTGCTTAGACAATCTGATCTTCATATTGAGTATGTGGAATCAACTCAAAATAAATATTATTACAATGGTCATCCGTTTGAAGTGAGTGAATTGAAGATTTTGATAGATGCACTCTCTTCGGCAAAGTTCATTACAGAGGAAATCAGCCAGGCGCTTATTGCAAAGCTGCTCACTTTAACAACTGCAGACAATGCACGACTCCTTCGCCGGCATGTCACTGTTGAAGGCAGGGTAAAAAGTGAAAATCGACTTGGATATTACAGCGTCGATGTTATCAATACCGCAATTGATCTTAGAAGAAAGATTTATTTCAAATATACGGATTATGATGTGAACAAACAGCGCTATACCCTAGAACAAGGATATACACTCAGCCCATATGACCTTATTTGGGATGGCGATTATTACTATGTTCGCGGTTTTTGCGACGAGCGACAGGCAATGCGAAACTTCAGAGTAGATCGCATCAAGGAAGTACCTGCACTTTTAAACGAAGCGGCAGTTATAAAGCCCGTTGACTATAATCTGCCCGATTATGACAAGGCTGTCTTCCGAATGTTTGATACAGATAAGCCAATAGAGGTCGAACTTCTCTGTAATGTTAACATGATGAAATACCTGATCGATAACTTTGGTGCAGATTTCGAGAGTGAAGTTATTGATGAAAACGCCTTTAAGGCTCGAATATTTGTCTGCACTAGTACGACATTCTATCGCTGGGTATTTGGATTTAAAGGAAGCATTAAGATTGTTGGCCCAGAACCGGTCAGAACAGAGTATCAGACAATGCTGAACGATGCAATAAATGACTGCATACAGGAATATTAAGTTAGACACCGCGATCACGGAACTAAAAGTATCATTAGCGCGTGAAATTCAATATGTGCAGAAACTGTTGAAGCACAAGCCATGTTCTATAGGATGTCAAATATATGAATTAGACAAGAGCAAATTGTTAAGTTGCTGAAATAATACCCCTATATAGAAGTAGAGACACACAGACCAGAATATGAAAGTGAGGCTGCTTCTATGAAAACCATGATTTATTGTGAAACGACAGAGAAAGCCATCCATGTCTTCTATATGATAAATGAAGGCAAGAGCTATTACCTGTTTAGTCAGGATTACCGCAAGGGAGTTCAGGGGTTTTACCATAAGGGTGTACGGCTGGATGAATCAGTGGATTTCTCAAAAGCACATAAAGACACAGCCATTGAGAGAACGATGACGAAGATTCCTATGTACATAAAGTACATTGAGAAGGAATACGGTATAGAAGTTCTGGAACGAACAAAGAAAAGAAATCGATACAGTAGCAATCTGGGGTTGTGCGCATAAGAGGTAGGTATAGATGAAGAAAACGGTTATTTGTAATATCCCTATGAAGGAGAGAATCGATAAGGTCCTCTACACAAGCGATGATGCGTCTCTTCCGGTTGCGGAGAGGATGGTTAGATTCCCGATCTGCGCTTTTTTAGAGAAGACCTTATCTGCCGATGACGAGATTGATGTGATTATCCTTGTCAAAAAAGATAGATACGGACATTACGAGAAGAATGTTGAGCTTTTCAAAACAGATCTCGCAGAAGCAAATGCAAATATTGGCGCAGCTATTAAGTATTGTGAGATTGACACTGATTTTGAACAGACGAAATCTGTTCATGAGCAGCTTATGGGGCGGATCGTTGACGTGCTTTCTATTGGCTCCCATATTCTTGTAGATATAACCTATGGCCCTAAGGATTTGCCGATTGTGATTTTCTCCGCACTTAATTTTGCGGAAAAGTACCTGGAATGTACGGTGGATAACATAGTTTACGGACAGGCAAGTTTCGTGAATGGACAGGCTGTAGATACGAAAATATGCGACATGATCCCGTTATATTGCCTGGGATCTATTACAAACACGATCCGATGTGATGAGCCGGAAAAAGCCAAGTCTATGTTGAAGGCTCTTTTGGCTTTATGACATAGGTGATGGTATGCAATATGATAAGCAAAAATATGAAAAGCTGATTTTTGAGTCGCCTCTGTTTTCACTTGATCGAGAGAGAGAGTATGCAGCTTTTAAGCGCGAATCATATAGAATGATCGAGCTTCTGTATTGTTATCTGCTGTCAATCAACCAGCATGAATATGAACCATATGGTTGTGAGATAACGGAGGTGGCTATCAGGTGCATCAGTAATTTTGATGAAAGTAAGGGAGTATTTCTGCACTATTTCAACTCGGCTTGGAGGCAGGAATACTCTCATATAATGGGCAAAAAACTTGAAGATGAAAAATATAGGGGACTTCGGCTAACTGAGGAGGACAGAAGAGCTGTACGAAAGTATATCAAGCTTGCACAGCAGCTGAGGATGGACTGCAGACCGGATCAGCTCTATAAGAAATTGTCTATGGCAATGAATCTCCCCATTGAAAGAATAATCGAGCTTGCTCAGCTAAATAGCGTGATAGTCGGTAGCGACAGCTATATAGGAGATGATGGAGAAGAGCAAAGCTTATGGGATCAGATACAGGGAGATGAAAGTGCCAGCCAGGGCATAGAAGCTGCAGAAAATATTGAAGAGCTGCTCCGCAGGATTGAAAGAGAGTATATATCTCTTCAAAAACGGCAGAAGCCAATAGTCTCAGATATGCTCACAGCCAGAATCTGTAATTTTTTATCGGAAGCAGAAGCTGGGAGATTTACATTCATTAGCGATGCTGTTTTGGCGAGGTACAGACAGAATGGTACTGTTCCGACACAAAGAGATATCGCTCAAAAATATGGCCGTGATGAGGCCAGTATCAGCAGAACTATAAATGGTTTTCTGAAGAAGCTTCAGAGGGAGGAATAAACAATGGGACTTAACAGTTATGTGGCTCGGGAGCCCAGACCTCTTCCGATTTTTATACTCGCCGATACATCCGGAAGCATGAGAGGTGAAAAAATCAATGAGTTGAATCTTGCTTTGCGGGAGATGCTGACTGCTTTAAATGATGCGGACGACATACGAGGCAAGTTTCAGCTTTCGGTTATTGCCTTTGGTGGTGAGGTCAGGCTTATTCAGCCTTTGGAAGATATTACCGGGCTGACCTTATCAGAGCTTACTGCGGCCGGAAATACACCGATGGGACAGGCATTTGAGATCGTGCAGGAAATGATCGAAGACCGAGAGGTAGTCACTTCTAGAGCCTATACGCCTACTATCGTTCTGATCAGCGATGGCATTCCAACAGACTGCTCTGAGGAGATGTACCGCAGAAAGAATTATTTTGACTGGGAACCACTCAAAAATCTCCATTCCGGAGAGCGATCCTCTAAGTGCCAGCGCCTTGCATTAGGAATCGGAGAAGATGCTGATACGGAGATGCTTAAGGCTTTTATTGACAATCCGGAGGTTCCGGTTATCAGAACAAAGGACGCCTCCGGAATCGCCAAGTTCTTTCGATGGGTAACAATGTCTACTGTCGCCCGTATGCATAGCGTCAACCCGAATGAAACTTCCGTTGTAGCCCCTCTGTTTGATATCGACGCAGAGGATATTGTCATATGATCACCAAGAGGGAGCAGCACGGGGATTATACGTTTGTAACTGTTTCTGACACTGGAGTCAATCATGCGATCCATGGCGTTCGGAATCAGGACGCAGCAATGTTTATGGTTGCAGGTGAAGACTTTGCACTGGCCGTTTCTGATGGAGTCGGGTCATGTGCAAGGGCAGATTTTGGAGCCCAGGCAGCGGTGGCTTCTGTGCGCGGGGTATTTTATTCAGCTAAAGAAGCGCAAACCGTTCCGCCACAGGCCGAAATATCAAAACAGATTATAGCTGAATGGAAGCATCTTTTAGGAAACATAAATCCAGATGAGTGCTGTGCAACCTTAAAGGCTGCAATGAAATTGGGGAATAAGCTCTTGATGTTTTCCATAGGGGATGGGGTGCTTGCCGTTACCTCCAGGGGGATGCATTGCTGCGCCCCGACAGATACCAATATGTTTGCAAATCAGACGATGTGCTTAAATGCCGGTATTCATGTTGAGGATTTCTGGACATCAGAGTTCAGACTGGATACATATGTGCCATACGTCGTATTCGCCTGTACAGATGGAGTGGCAAACGGAATTCAAGAGGGAAAGGAACTTGAACTGGTATCTGAAATTGAAACCAAGACATCAGTGGATGAGCTTCAGCATGAGTTGGAAGCTCTCGTAATCGACATATCAGAGTTTAGCTCAGATGACCGTACAGTGGGAGTTGTGAAATATGAGCGAAAGAATGCAAAACCTGACCGGTGAGATAATTGTTACTATAGACGGTAATAAGCATCGCCTGGGGAAAATGGCAGGATACGGAGCTCAGGGCGTTGTTTACGAAGACAGCACCGGGACCAAAATGATAAAGCTTTATTATCCGTCTGGATCCAAAATCGTAGACGAGGATATTTTGGAGCGTTTGCATTTTATTCGCGAGGTGAAGGTTCCACCTAATTTCGTAGCCATCGAAGACATTGTGGATGAGCCATATATCGGATATGTCATGGAAAAGGTGGTGGATCATAAGCCTTTGAATTCTTACTTGATTCCGGATCAGGAGAAGTCCTTTTCAGAATGGTACAACGAAGGGCTCGGGTTCAGAGAGAGAATTTTTATAGGCTACATTATTTCAAAGGCATTCGGGGCGCTGGAAAAGGCAAATCTCTCATATTGCGATATTTCCGGCAACAATATCCTTGTAAAAACTGGTGGAAGAACCGCGTCCATAAAGATGATAGATGTTGACAACATCTATGTTGCCGGGAAAGGCACAGCTGCTGTGCTTGGAACACCCCGGTATATTGCACCGGAGGTCATCAGTCGGCAGAAGAATCCGGATGTGTTATCGGACAACTATTCCCTGGCGGTTATCTTATTTGAGTTGCTTAGAGTCGGCCATCCTTATATCAGCGATGATATTCTGGACGGAACTCCAGAGGATGAAGAAGCAGCGCTTGCCGGCAAATTTGATTATGTTACCGATGACAATTCCACAAACATGCTGCCTGCTGACGTAGTGCTTACGGATAAACTGAAAAGTCTTTTCCAGCGTTGCTTTGTTGATGGAAAAAGGAACAGAATGGTGCGTCCCTCTGCTCAGGAGTTTGAGTTTGCCTTACTTGAAGCAAGCAATAAGGTGATCAAATGCCCTTCGTGTGGAGCATGGCACTTCCCGAGAAAAACCGGAAGGACATATGATGGGTGTCCCTGGTGTGATTCTCCATCGAAGCCAAAGGCCAGACTGAACTTTTATGATCTTTTGACAGAAGGAGAAGATTATAGGCGAGGGAAGTTGGTAGATGGTAGTCCACAGGGAAAGCTGGTTAATTCCTATATTTTGAGAGAAGGAAAAAACCAGATTAAAAGCCTGTATGTTCTCAGGTATGATGATCCGTCAAAAGCGACAAGGGCTGCGGAAAATTATTTGTCTATTGCCAAAGCTGCTGATGGATACTGGGCCTATAATGAGTTTTCCAAAAGCGGGATCGTGGTCAGGAAGTTGAGAACCGGGACCTATTTGGTTAAAACTGCAAAAGGAGTGTCGACGAAAAAGTGTAAAGAGGGCGAATATATTAATCTCGACAACCAGGAAGCAATCAAGCTTGAAAATGGCGATTTTATTTATTTCGAGCTTAATGTAACCATTGAGATTGGCGGGAAAAAGTATTCCTTTATTCGCATGGCCAGATTTTTGGAGGAAATGCAGTGAAGATATCGGAAATCTATTCGGCGATGGGGCTGAAAATCAAACTAAATTACGAGGATTCTTCTGCCGGCTTTCAGAATGGAAATCTGATTCGGATTGAACCCACACATGAACGGTCGGTATTCCTTGTCAGCCAATATGGAAAAAATGTTGAGAACACAAAA
>ODAI014486216.1_pt1 | contig 12195 bp, 7 predicted proteins | sample 1539321 | NCBI WGS metagenome assembly ODAI01 (sample SAMN02144231, study PRJEB22623) | gut metagenome | biome: sheep rumen | host: Ovis aries | place: New Zealand
CTACGATATTAATAAGTATGCCGAAAACCTCGAAAGCGACGAATGCCAGACCGACCTCAACAACACGAACCATGTGGCCAAGGTGGGCGACATCATCGGTTACAACTATTACGCCAACCGCAACTATGGCCGCATTTTGGACCAGATCAATTGGGTTGTCGGCGACTTCGACTTGTATTTGGGTGTTCAAGGTTCGTTCACCCAGATTTGGCGTGAGGGCCTTTGGAAGAGCGGCTCCTTTGCCGACAACTCCTTTGGCAAGGACCAGATGCACAACTTCTTCGACCCGAGCGTGAAGGCCGGTGTGACCTACGCCATCAATGGACGCAACCACCTCGTGCTCAATGGCGTCTTGATGTCGCAGGCCCCGCAGTTCCGCGACATCTATGTGTCGCCCCGCACCCGCCACACCCTTGTGGAAGGTGACCTTAGGAGCGAGCGCATCAATGCCGTGGATTTGAGCTACTTGTACCGCTCGCCCACGTTCAAGTTCCGCCTGACGGGTTATTACACCGCCTATAAGAACCTCATCTGGAACCGTAGTTTCTATTGCGAGAACGTCTACCTCAACACTACCACCAGTGCCAACTCCTACACCAGCGAGTTCGTCAACTTCATCATGACCGACATCAACCAAAAGAGCCTCGGCGTGGAACTCGGTGCGGAATATAACGTGACTCCAACGATTACCTTGCAGGCTGCTGCCGCCAATGGCATTCATGTTTATGACAACAATCCCATCTTTTCGGTGTATGACGACAACACCGCCACAGCTTACATCCAGAACAGTACGGCTTATCTGAAGAACTACCACGTTTCGTCGGGACCTGAGACGGTGGCTTCGTTGGGCATCAAGTACAACTCGCCGAAGTATTGGTGGGTGAGCCTCAACGCCAACTATATGGCTAATATGTATTTCGATGTGAACCCTTACAACCACACTCAGGAAGGTATGTTGCACTATGCCCAAGGCGATATCCGCATCGACGATGTGTTGCGCCAAGACCCGATGAAGTCCGCTTTCACGCTCGACTTCTACGGCGGTTTCTCGAAGCGTTACAAAGGGTATTACTTCCTCGTCAACGTGAGCGTCAACAATATCCTGAACAACAAGAGCACCATACTCTACGGCTACGAGCAACTTCGTTTCAACGCCAACAACCCCGACATGTTCCCCGACAAGTATTCGTATATGTACGGTTTGAATTATTTCATCAGCTTGACGGTTAGGAAGTAAATTCAACATTCAATATTCAAAATTTAAAATTGCGCAAAGCGACCACATTTTTGAATCTTAAATCTTAAATCTTGAATCATTAAAATACACAACGATATGAAAAACAGACTATTCAACACAATGCTTCTTCTTGCCACGGTGGGCATGATGTTCACCGCCTGCAAGAAAGACTATCCGCAACCGCCCATTCAGGACTTGCCGGTAGGCACGGTTTACACGATTAGCGACATCCTCGCCATGGAGCCGGGCACCGTGTTTACGGAAGACGCTTCTGTGTATGGCATCGTCACCGCCGACGAGCAGTCGGGCAACCTCTACAAGGCCGCCTTCATGCAAGATCGCGCCACGGGTGCCGCCATCGAGCTTTACCTCAACGCCGTCAGCGGCCTGCGCATCGGCGACTCTATTCGCGTCTATCTGAAAGACGTCACCTATGCGATGTACAACAACCTGCCGCAATTGAGCAACTTCGAGGCCGACGGACACATCGTCATCTTGGCCAACAACAAGCCCATCGAGCCTCAGGTGACCACTATCGCCAACATCAATGCCGGTCAGCACTTGGCGGGCTTGGTGAAACTGGAGAACGTGAAGTTCACGGAACAGAACACCTTCGCTGATCCGACCACTTATGGCAACCGCACCTTGATTGACGCTTTGGATCCGTCCGCCAACGTGATTGTGCGTACTTCCAACTATGCCAATTTCGCCAACGACTCGCTGCCACAAGGCACGGGTAGCTTGATTGCCATCGCCACGGTCTACAACAGCACTTGGCAACTCGTCATCCGTTCCGCGCGAGAACTGGAATTTGAAGGCTATGTCCCTGGCGGCGATTCGGGTTTGCCTTATTTCCAGGATTTCAGCTCCTCGTTTGGAACTTACACGACCTATAGTGTGGCTGGCGACGAGGAATGGGTAATCGATTACAATACCGCAAAAATGACGGGCCATGTTGGTAGCAGCAACTTCGCCAACGAGGACTGGCTGATTTCGGCCCCAGTCGCGTTAACGGGCGTCGACCATGTAAAGGTGTGCGTGAACTATGCAGCCCAATATCAGAATCCTAATACCGAGGATGTTACGTTGCAAATCTCCAAGGACTATGTGGCCGGCACCGACCCGCTGACCGCCAACTGGATCCAGATGAACGTCACCTATCCGAACACGGCCAATTGGTCTGATTTCCAAACTGTCGAAACGAGCCTCGACGAGTTCCTTGGCGAGACTGTGACGGTGGCCGTCAAGTTCACCTCTTCGGAGTCGGCCTCGCGCACCTTCGAGGTGAAATACATCCTCGTGCAGGAAGGCACGCCTGGCGATGGCCCGACGCCTCCCACCCCGACTCCTGGCGGTGGCGAACTTCAGTCGATGCCTTACACGCAGTCGTTCACCGATGAGTTTGGCACTTATATGACCTATGATGTGATGGGCCCCCAATCATGGATGATCGACTTCCATACCGCTAAGATGACAGGCTATTCCGGTGGCTCTCATGCCAACGAAGACTGGCTTATTTCTTCTCCAGTGGCGGTTGCTGGTGTGGACAATGCCAAGGTTTCTGTGACATATTCCGCTCAATATCAGAATGCTGACGAGACTGATGTTACCTTGCAGGTCTCTACCGACTATGTCTACGGCAACGATCCAACTACTGCCAATTGGACGCGGATGCAGGCTACTTATCCGAATACTTCCAGCTTCAACGATTTCCAAACCGTAGAAACTAGTTTGAATGACTTCATTGGTCAGGATGTTTTTGTCGCTATTAAATACACCTCGACAGATGCACAATCCAGAACCATTGAAGTCCAAAGTATTACAGTTCAGGAAGGCAGTGGCGTTGGCCCCACGCCTCCTCCTGGACCGGATCCAGGACAAGGCGAGGGCAGTGGTACCGCTGACGACCCCTATAACGTGGTTGCGGGTATCAGCCTGCAAGGACAAAATGTTAATGCATGGGTTCATGGCTATATTGTTGGTGCTGTGAAGAGCGGGCAGGAGCACAATACTGTCACTTCTAATGACGACATTGATTGGTCCGCCCCGTTCGGACGTGCCACAAATGTCCTGATTGCTGACGATGCCTCATGCCACGAAATTGCAAACTGCCTGATTGTGAAGATGCCATCAGGTTCAGTGCTTCGTTCACAAGTCAATCTGGTTGACCATCCAGACAATCTTGGCAAGCAGCTTGCCGTATTCGGTACTTTGAAAAATGCTTTTGGTCAATCAGGTTTGGATAGTCCTGGTACTGAATCTGATTTCGTGCTTGAAGGTGGTGATACTCCAACGCCTCCAGAGCCAGGAATGGGCATTTTCTCAGAAACCTTTGAGAATGGACAGGGCGATTTTGTTATTCAAGATGTTTTAAAGCCAAGTGGATTGAATAATGTATGGACCTATGTTTCAAACTATAAGTGCATGAAAGCCAATGGCTATTACAATGGCGCTAAAGCCGCTGAAAGTTGGCTTGTCTCTCCCTACATTGATTTAACAAGTGTCTCCTCAGCTACTTTGACTTTTGAACATGCAGCCAACTACGCATCTCCTCAAGGCTATTTCTTTGTGATGGTCTCTACCGATTATACTGGAGATGTCACTACGGCTAGATGGACTGAGTTGGATATCAACGCATGGCCGGACTATAATTCCAACTGGGCTTTTGTGACTGCGATGTTGGATTTGAGCGGCTATGTTGGACAAAATGTGACTATTGCATTCAAATACACCAGTACAGATGACCATTGTGGCGCCTGGGAAGTGAAGAATGTTGTAGTGGAATAAAAAAATAGAGAGTTTCCTTGAAAAGCCTGCTTTCGAGCAGGCTTTTTTTATATCTATACCTTGCCCAAATCTCGTAAAAATGATGAGATTTGGAAGCACTATAGCCTATATTTTCTCCAAATCTATGAAAAAAATCAAGATTTGGATGCATTATAAGGGTGTTTTTTCGGAAAAAGATGTATCTTTGCAACCTGAAACAAAAGAGTAAAGTCATGAAAGACAATAGAATCATCGGAAGGAAGTATGAACAGCAACTGCTTGCGTCGATTTGCGAACAGCGTGAAGCCCGCATGGTGGCGGTGTATGGTCGCCGCAGGGTGGGGAAGACGTTCCTCATCAAGGAGTTTTTCCATAACAAGTTCGATTTCGTATTTACGGGCAGTTACGAAGCCCCGATGCAGGTGCAACTCGCGTTTTTCCAAAGGGAACTGCGGAAACATTCTGGCCAAAACCGTCGGCGTCCGGCCAACTGGTTTGAGGCCTTCGAGCAGTTGCAGGACTATTTGGAAGGCTTGCGAAAGGAACGCCTCGTCGTCTTTTTCGATGAGTTGCCTTGGATGGACACGCCGAAATCCAATTTCCTGACCGCCTTCAGCTATTTCTGGAATTCTTGGGCTTCCACTCGCGATGGATTGAAGCTGTTCATCTGCGGCAGCTCCACTTCATGGATGATGAACAAGGTCATCGGCGACAAGGGTGGTCTCTACAACCGTTGCTCGCGCACCATCTATCTTGCTCCGTTTACGTTGGGCGAAGTGGAGGAGCAACTGCAACGAAAGGGCATCGTCTGGACGCGCTACCAAATCACCGAGGCTTACATGATTTTCGGCGGCATACCTTATTATATTGACATGCTCGACAAGGACTTGACCTTTGCCCAAAACATCGACCGATTGTTTTTTGCCCAAGGCGCACCGCTGCGCACGGAATACGACTTTCTGTTCCGTTCGCTGTTCAAGGATTCGACATTGGCGCGTCAAGTGGTTGAAAAATTGGTCAGCAACGGGAAAGGAATGACACAGCAGGAATTGAAGGAAACGCTCAAGTTATCGTCAGGCGGGGCGTTGACCAAGGTGCTGAAAGAGCTGCAACAATGCGATTTCATCAGGTCGTATTCCTCGATGGGCAGGAAGTCGAAGGGGATGCTGTATCAACTTATCGACCTTTTCACGCTCTTTCATCTGCGTTTCGTGGCCAAACATTCCAGCCAGGACGAACAGTATTGGAGCAACCTCGATGAACACACTCACGATGCTTGGGCCGGATACGCCTTCGAGCGCGTATGTTTGCATCATATTCCGCAGATTAAGAAGAAGTTGGGGATTTCAGGCGTGCTGACCAATGCCTACGGCTGGAGCACAAAACCCATGATAGACGAGGACGAGACCGAGTGGGAAGGCGCACAAATCGACCTGCTCTTGAGCCGCGCCGATGATGTGATCAATATTTGCGAAATGAAATACTGCAAGCATTCCTACACCATCACCGACGACTACAGCAAACGCCTGAGAACCAAGATGTCAGTCTTTCGCCACCACACGAAAACCAGGTTCGCGCTTCATCTGACCTTTATCACTACCTTTGGCCTCACGCACAATATGTATTGGAATATGGCGCAAAGCGAAGTGGTGATGGATGACTTGTTCAAATTACCTTAAGGGTGTCTATACTTGCTCCAAATCTATGAAAAAATTCGAGATTTGGATACATTATAAGGGCATTTTCCAAAATTGAAGAAATCAATTTTCGCAAATCTTCGTTTTTTCGGCAATTTTCCCCTATCTTTGCACGTTGAAAGGAAAACGAATTTGAAATGTCAGAGAATTTAGTCATCATACCCACCTATAAGGAAAAGGAGAATATGGAGAACATCATTCGCTATGTGTTCACCCTGCCCATGGCCTTCGCCATCCTCATCATCGACGACAACAGTCCCGACGGCACCGCCGACATCGTGAAAACGCTGATGGCGGAGTTTGCGGATCGCCTGTTTATGATCCAACGAGCAGGAAAGTTGGGTCTCGGCACAGCTTACATTACGGGTTTCAAGTGGGCCTTGGAGCGCGACTACCAGTATGTCTTCGAAATGGATGCCGACTTCTCGCACAACCCCGACGACCTTGTCCGCCTCCACGACGCTTGCGCCAATGGCGCCGACCTCGCTGTTGGCTCACGCTACAAGACGGGTGTTAATGTAGTCAACTGGCCGATGGGGCGTGTCTTGATGTCGTATTACGCCTCGGCATACGTGCGTTTCGTCACGCGAATGCAGGTGCGCGACACCACGGCAGGTTTCGTTTGTTATACACGCAAGGTGTTGGAAACCATTGATTTGAGTAGAATTAAGTTCGTGGGATATGCCTTCCAAATCGAGATGAAATACACTGCCTGGAAACTTGGCTTCAAGATAGAGGAAGTGCCCATCATCTTCACCGACCGGCGCGAAGGCCAGTCGAAGATGAGCAGCGGCATCTTCAAGGAGGCCGTTTTTGGGGTGATCAACCTGAGATGGCGTGGCATGACCGGTAAAATCAAACCAAAGCAACGCTGATGGACTATTATATCAAAAATGCAACACTTGTCAACGAGGGACAAACCTTCGTGGCAAGTGTTTTTGTTTCGGACGGCAAGATTGCCAAAATCGTCCGCCAAGGCGACAATTTCGATTCGGGATCGGCTGAGGTGATTGATGCCACGGGCAAATACCTCATTCCTGGCATCATCGACGAGCATGTGCATTTCCGCGAGCCAGGCTTGACCTACAAGGCCGACATCAACACGGAGAGCCATGCAGCCGTGGCCGGTGGCGTGACTTCCTTCATGGACATGCCTAACACCGTGCCGCAAACCACTACGCAAGCCCTTCTGCAAGAGAAGTTTGACCTTGCCGCCGAGAAATCGTTGGCCAACTATTCCTTTTATCTTGGCGCCACCAACGACAACCTTTCGGAAATCGCGAAAACCGACCCTAAAAAGGTTTGTGGAATCAAGGTTTTCATGGGTTCGAGCACGGGCAATATGCTGGTTGACGACAACAAGGTTTTGGAGGCCATGTTCAAGGAATCTCCCTGCCTGATTGCCGCACATTGCGAAGAAGAGGAGCTTATCAAACACAATGCGGAATTGTATGAAGAGATGGTGAAAAGGGACATTACCGAGCCAAAAGTCACCTTGCATCCCAAGATTCGCACCGAAACGGCCTGTTATCTGTCTTCTTCAAAAGCTGTCGATTTAGCTTTGAAAACAAATGCAAAGCTGCATGTGCTACACATCTCTACGGCGAAGGAATTGGAATTGTTCAGGAATGACATTTCGTTGAAAGACAAAAAGATAACGGCGGAAACTTGTCCGCATTACTTGCGTTTTTGCGACGAGGACTACCGAAAAATGAAATTCGGCATCAAGTGCAATCCGGCCATCAAGTCGGAATGGAACAAGGTGGCACTGAAGGAAGGCATCCAAAACGGGCTGATAGACACCATCGCCTCCGACCATGCGCCGCACCGCCGCAACGAGAAATACACTGGCAACTATTTCACCAGCAAGTCGGGTTTCGCTTCCATACAACATTCGCTGGAAGTGATGCTCGAATGGGTTCAAGACGGCGAGCTGTCTTTCCCTCTGGTGGTGCAGTTGATGTGCCACAACCCGGCCATCTTATACCAGATTGACCGTCGCGGATTTATCCGTGAAGGCTATCACGCCGACCTCGCCCTTGTGGATTTGACCGGCAGGCATGTGATTACAACTGCCAACGAGTTCACAAAATGCCATTGGACACCCTATAAGCGGCTGTGGATGCGCTCCAGCGTGACCCACACCTTCGTGAACGGAAACCTGGTGTTTGAAAACGGCGAGTTCAACGAGGAATGTCGGGGAGAAAGGTTGGAGTTTAATAGGTAGTTGTGAGTTAGGAGTTTTTGTAAAACCATTGAATATGAAAAAGTTGTTTTTGTTTTTGATTATAGTTTCGTCGTTGTGCGCTTGCCAGCCCAAGCTGACAGAAACAGTGGAAGAGAGCTACCCCAGCGGGCAGCCAAAATCTGTGAGAGTGCTCAATAAATCAGGCGATTGTGTGAAGGAAATCAAGTATTACGAAACGGGTCAGGTGAAGATGGAAGGTGCAATAAAAGACGGCCAACGCGAGGGTGAATGGAAGTCCTTTTTTACCGACGGTCGGACACAGAGCACAGGCTTCTTCAAGGATGGTGAACGCACCGGAGCCGCCACGGTCTATTATAGCAATGGCAACCTAATGTCGGAAGGCTTTTATAAGGATGGCAAGCACAGCGGCCATTGGAAGTGGTACGACGAGCAAGGCAACCTGCTCCGCGAGGAGGATTATCCGGAATAGGTCTTATTTCTTCTTGTCCTTCCAGTTGAATAAGTTAATTCCAAACGTGAACTCGGCATAGTCGATGACGACTTCGTGGACTTTCATGAACGAGCCGACGAACATGTTGCGGTTTTCGCCCAAGTAATACTTGAATCCCAATCGGCCATAAAATGTGCGGTAGCAGGGTGGGAGATAGGTGTCCTCAAATTTGCTTTCCGACGATTCGGCCAAGCCCCAAGTCTTCTTTTGGTCGGTGCCGTAATAGATGCCGTGCCAGAGGTAATAAGCTCCGCCGAGGCAGAACGCAAAGCGGTTGAAGTTGATTTCGAACATCACTGATGGCGCGAGATGTAGGCCGCGAGCAAAGCTGTATTCCATCAGCGGGACGGGATTGTCGCCCGTGAAGTATTCGTGGCCGTCAGCATACATCTGATGGGCTTTTTCGTACATGCGTTTCGACTCGCCCGTCCAGCCGAAATCCAAGGCCACGTCGTAGCTGAACTTGGGATGGAACTGACGGTGAACGCCGAGTTGGATGACATTGGCGAAATAATAGGGCCGTTCGTTGGGCAGGTCGCTGACCATCGTGCCATCGGCGGTCTGGTAGCTGCGCATCCATTCGTTGGTTTGCAAGATGCCTACCGATTCCGTGGCAAAAATAGAAGTGGATTTCTGGAATTCCGGACGCGGCTTTTCCTTCGGGACTAACTCGGGGCGACCTTTGGGATGGTAGCGCACCCCCACCAGCCAACTGAACACGTTGATGCCGCAGTTGGGCAGACGAATGGCTGCATTGGAGGAGTGTGAGAACTGGTAGCGCACTAAAAGGTCGAAGTTGTCCTCAATCATGAAGGTGGGGCCGAGGTCAATGGCAAGGTGCACGTTGGTGACGGAGCCGATGAACTCATTGCCGTGGCGGGTCCAAAATGAAAGCCCACCCATGATGTCGTAGTCGAGCGACCAGTATTTGCCTCGATAAAGATGCCCGTTGATGAAGCCGCCTAACGAAAAGCAGTCGCCGAGTTTCACCCAGCTTTCGCGCTCGTAGCCGTTGGCGTCGCGGTCAATGAATTGGACGCTGTCGACGTTGTTTTTCTCAAAGCGCAGGAAACCGCCGTAATTCAAGTAGTTGAAGTCCTTCTCCCATTGCATCCGCCCGTCGGTTTGGCGGCCAATGCGCAGGTCGACACCATATTGCGGCAGCACTTTCATGTAGGCATGGCGTTCCTCGAAAGGGAAATACTTGCCCAAACGCCCGTCCACCTCAAAAAACGTGCGGTTGTCGTAACTGAAAAACGATTCTTGCGCCGTGACGCTTTTGGCCATTGCCAAGGCAAGAAAAAGAACGGCAAAATGAAAAGCCTTCCTTGTAGCAAAAGGTCTCATAGAATTATAAATAGTTGATTTTTAATTAATTATAATCTATTTATTGGCCTTCTCCTCGTCGTTGTTATACCACTCAAGGTAGGCTTCGGTGAAATCCTTGCCCGATTCAACGAGTTTCGTCTTCTTTGCGTCGGAAAGGCCGAAGTCGATGGAGCTGACGCCCAACGTGTCGATATAGACGGTGCGTTGCCAGTCGTCGCTGTGCAGATGCACGTTGGTCTGGAAGTCGATGAGTGTCGAGACCAAAGCCTTCGTGTAGGTGAAGAAGCTGTTGATGTCTTTCGTGGGCCCGTTGTCGTGGTTGAGGAAGAGGTTGATGTCTTCTTTGGCATCGAGTCGGAAGCCCAAGGTCTCCTTGTTGTAGACGTATTCGTTGAGCACGAGGCTCCTGTTTTTCCGCAGTTTCTTGTTGATCTTCTCGTAATACTCGGTTCGGCGAATGTTGTTTTTGTCGCTGACGAGTTGCGATTGGTCGAAAATCTTGATGGCGTAGTTGTCCAACAGTCCGCCGTCGACGTAGATATGGTCGTTGCCGCCAACGCCTTTCACAGCGGCGAAAAACAGCGGTATCGACATGGAGATGCGAGCAGCATCGGCGATTTTGACATCAGGGGTTTGGCTGAAATTGAAAACTTTCGAATAGCCCGTTGTGAGGTCGGCGCCAATCAGGGTGATTTCCCTGTAAGGTTTGCCTTGTTTGCGCATTTCCTCAAGTTCGCCGAAAGTGATTTCGCCGTTGCCGGTCTTTTGCTCGATGTAGCCGGCCATCAGATTGCGGAAGAAGTCGCCTTTGTACCAACCATATTCCTTGAGCAGGCGGGCGGTGTCGCGCACCACGCCCCAAGAGCTGTCCATGAAGTTCTTGAAGTTGATTTTCCAGAGGACGTCTTTCAGTTCGTCGGCGGTGAAGCCCAATCCGACCAAGACGGCCACCATGGCACCCGCCGAAGTGCCTGCCACGCGCTCGATGCTTTGCAGAATGCCTTCGCGCTCAAGCACTTCCATGGCCCCGACGTAGGCAATGCCTTTCACGCCGCCGCCTTCAAAAACCAGATTCTTGAAATGATATGCCATTTTTGTTCAGTTTTTAGGTTTTTAGTTAGGCTGTCAGCCTACTAATCTATCACCCAACTTGTTCCGTCTTTGCCGTCCTTCAATGTGATATGCAGCTGGGCGAGGTTGTCGCGGATCTGGTCGCTGGTGGCCCAGTCCTTGTTGGCTCGGGCTTGCTTGCGGATGTCGATGATGGTCTGCATCAGGCCATCGACGAGGGCACCACTGCCATCGGAGGCATTGCTTTCCACCAAGCCGAGGATGTCAAAAACGAAGTCTTGGAACAACTTGTTGAGCAACTCCAACTCAGCGGGGTTGATTTGCGCCTTGCCGTCCTTCACGGTGTTCACCAAGCGCACGGCCTCGAAGAGGTTGGCGATGACGATGGGCGAGTTGAAGTCGTCGTTCATGGCATCGTAGCAGGCATCCACGATTTTCTGGATGTCGAGGTTGGCTGCGCCATCGGTGGCTTTCAGCGATTTGGCGGCTTTCACGGCTTCCATCAGGCGGTTGTAGCCTTTTTCGGCGGCTTGCAGGGCTTCGTTCGAGAAGTCGAGGGTGCTGCGGTAGTGGGCTTGCAGGATGAAGAAGCGGATGGTCATGGGGCTGAAGGGCTGCGCAATCATCTCCTCGCCCTTGGCGTTGATGTGGCTGCCGTTGAAGAACTCGTCGAGGGTGATGAAGTTGCCGAGCGACTTGCCCATCTTCTGTCCGCCGATGGTGATCATGTTGTTGTGCATCCAGTAGGTGACGGGCTGTTTGCCATTAGCCGCCACGCTCTGCGCGATCTCCGACTCGTGGTGGGGGAACATGAGGTCCATGCCGCCACCGTGGATGTCGAAGGTTTCACCCAAATATTTGCAGCCCATCGCCGAACACTCCATGTGCCAGCCTGGGAAGCCGTCGCTCCAAGGCGATGGCCAGCGCATGATGTGCTTTGGCTCGGCCTTTTTCCACAAGGCGAAGTCGACGGGGTTGTGTTTCTCTTCCTGACCGCTCAGTTCGCGCGTGGTGTTGAGCATCTCCTCGAAGTTGCGCCCCGAGAGGATGCCATAGGGGTGTTCGCGGTTGTATTTCTCGATGTCGAAATATACCGAGCCGTTCTCGACGTAGGCATAGCCGTGGTCGAGGATTTTCTTCACCATTTCGATTTGCTCGATGATGTGACCCGAAGCGTGCGGCTCAATCGAGGGACGCAGCACGTTCAGCTTGTCCATTGCGGCGTGGTAGCGGTTGGTGTAATATTGCGCCACCTCCATCGGCTCGAGGTTTTCGAGGCGGGCTTTCTTCGCGATTTTGTCCTCGCCTTCGTCGGCATCGTGTTCCAGATGGCCCACGTCAGTGATGTTGCGCACATAGCGGACTTTGTAGCCGAGATGTTGCAAATATCTGAAAA
>ODAI010704699.1_pt1 | contig 12194 bp, 9 predicted proteins | sample 1539321 | NCBI WGS metagenome assembly ODAI01 (sample SAMN02144231, study PRJEB22623) | gut metagenome | biome: sheep rumen | host: Ovis aries | place: New Zealand
TCCCGGCGTCAGTTCGACCGGTTCTTTGCCCCATTCCTGATAGTATCCCCTGCCGCCGACGCAGATCAGCATCTGCCCGCCGCCGTGTTCGGCGTGATGGATGTGCCAGTTGTTGCGGCAGCCCGGTTCGAACGTGACGTTGAACACCGGCACCTGCTCGGTCGAAACCGGCGCAAGGTAGCTCTGCCCGACGAAGAATTTGCCGTACGGGTTCGGCTCGCCGATCGGGAAGCAGATCGTGTTCTGAAAGCGATCTTTATCCGTCAGCGCGGGGACTTCCTCGTTCCACACCTCTTTGGCAAGACGGAACACCGCCCAGCCCTTCGGCCAGCCGACGTACATCGTCGCATGCGTGATGATCGCGGCGATCTCTTCTTTGGTGACGCCGTGCGCCTTGGCATTCTCAAGATGATAGGTCAGCGACGCGTCCGTCACGCCCGACGCCATCAGCGAAACGACCGTTACGATGCACTTTGTCTTCACATCGATCGCCTGCTCGTTCCAGACCTCACCGAACAGCACGTCGTCGTTCAGGTGCGCAAACGTCGGCGCAAATGTGCCGAGCTGGTTTCTGCCTGCCGTTTGTTTGATTTTTTCGCTCATAGAACCATCCTCCGTTCTTTCTGTTTCGCTTTCTTACAGGTCAAACAGCGAGATCTGCTTGTTTTTCGGCATATCGCCGAAGCAGCCGTTGCTCTCGAGCATCGATACGATGCCGGAGTTGGCGCCGGTCTCGTTGGCAAAGTCCTCGATCGTCGCATAGTGCGCGCCCGGTTTTCTGCGCTCGCAGATCGCGATCGCCTGTCCCGCGCCCACGCCGGGGATCGCGTCGAACGGCGGACGCAGCGCGTTGCCCTCGATCAAAAACTTCGTCGCGTCGGATTTGTAGATATCGACCGGCAGCAGATCGATACCGCGCTTGTTCATCTCGTACACGAGCTCGAGGATCGTGACGAGTTCCTTGTCCTTTTTCTTTTCGCTGTCCGTCTTCTGCGGATTGCTGTCCTTTTCGATCAGGTCGATCTGCTTCTTGACCGCGTCGGGTCCGCCGAGCGAGCGCGTGATGTCGAACGTGTCGGCGCGCACCGTGAAGTACACGGCGTAAAACGCCAGCGGGTGATGGACCTTATAGTACGCGATGCGGAACGACGACATCGAGTATGCGACCGCGTGTCCGCGCGGGAACATGTACTTGATCTTCTTGCACGAATCGATGAACCATGCCGGGATCGCGCCGTCGACCATCGCCTGCTCCATCTCGTCGGTCAGTCCCCTGCCTTTGCGGACGCGTTCCATGATCTTGAACGACAGCGACGCTTCCATGCCGTGCGCGATCAGATAATTCATGATATCGTCACGCGTGCAGAGCACCTCATTGAGCTTTGCGATGCCGCCCGTGACGAGCGGTTCGGCGTTGTTGAGCCAAACGTCCGTGCCGTGCGTCAGACCCGCGATGCGGATCAGCTCCTCGAACGTCGTCGGACGCGTGTTCTCGAGCACCTGCCGCACGAATCCGGTGCCGAACTCCGGCACGCCCAGCGTGCCGAGCGAGCAGCCGATCTCGGAAAGATCGATGTGCAGCGGTTCGACGGTTGAAAACAACCGGCGCGTGTCGGGATCGTCGAGCGGGATCGAGCGCGGATTCAGACCGGTCAGCGCTTCGAGCATGTGCAGCGCAGTCGGATCGTCGTGCCCCAGAATGTCGAGCTTTACGAGGCGGTCGTCCATCGCGTGGAAGTCGAAGTGCGTCGTGATCGTATTCTTGTCGACCTTGTCAGCCGGATTCTGGATCGGCGTGTAATCGTACACCTCGGTGAACTCGTCGTTGTCGCGCGGGACGATGACGATGCCGCCCGGGTGCTGTCCGGTCGTGACCTTGACGCCCTCGCAGCCCTTTTCGAGCCGCTGGACCTCGGCGGACGAGAACGTGCGCCCCGTCGTCTCCGCGAACGAATAGACGCATTCATACGCCTTGCGCTCCGCAAGGCCGGAGATCGTGCCGGCGCGGAACGCGTGTCCCTTGCCGAACATTTCTTCCACATATTTGTGCGCGACCGGCTGATACTCGCCCGAGAAGTTCAGGTCGATATCGGGGACCTTGTCGCCCTTGAATCCCAGAAACACCTCGAACGGGATCTCAAAGCCCTCCTTGCGGAGCATCGTGCCGCAGTTGGGGCATGCGCGATCGGGCATGTCGGCGCCGACGCTGTATTGATTCTTATCGATGTCGAAGTCGGAAAACCGGCAGTTCGGGCACACGTAGTGCGGCGACAGCGCGTTGACCTCGGTGATGCCCGCAAGCATCGCGACGACCGACGAACCGACCGATCCACGGCTTCCGACAAGGTAGCCGTCGGACAGCGATTTTTTGACGAGCCGCTGCGCCATCAGGTACAGGGACGCGTAATGATTGCCGATGATGGAGTTGAGCTCCTTATCGAGACGTGCCTGCACGATCGGCGGCAGCGGATCGCCGTAGATCTCATGCGCCCTGCCGATCGCGGTCTCTTTGAGTTCCTCCTCCGCGTTCTCGATCATCGGCGAGTGCGTGCCGTCCGGGAACGGTTTCAGCACGTCGCACAGGTCCGCGATGCGGTTCGGCACGTCGATGACGACCTCGTGCGCCTTTTCGGGACCGAGATACGAGAACTCCTCCAGCATGTCCGCCGTCGTTTTGAAATACAGCGGCGCCTGTTCAACCGCGTCCGTAAAGCCGAGCTTGCTCATCAGGATCGCGCGGTAGATCGCGTCGGTCGGCTCCAGAAAATGCACGTCGCCGGTCGCCGCCACGGGCTTTTGCATTTGTTCGCCCAAAGCGACGATCTTCCGGTTCAGTTCGCGCAGTCCCTCGTCGTTTTCGACCTTGCCCTCGCGCGTCAGAAATGCGTTGTTGCCGATCGGCTGGATCTCAAAATAGTCATAGAACGCCGCGATCGATTCGATCTTCTCCTGCGGCTCGTTGTTCAGGATCGCGCGGAACAGCTCGCCCGCTTCGCACGCGGAGCCGACGATCAGATCGCTTCGGTACAGCATCAGCAGCGATTTCGGGATCTGCGGACGCACATGCAGATAATCGAGGTGCGCATAGCTCACAAGCTTATACAGATCCTTCATGCCCTTCTGCGTCCTGGCGAGCAGAATGATATGGTTCGTACCGTGCTTTTCCTTATGCAGGCGCTTGCGGTACGCTTCCTCCGCGGACGGAACGACCGGAAGCTTTTCAACGCCGCGCTCCTTCATCATGTCGAGGAAGCGCAGCAAAATCTGCGCGCACGTTCTTGCATCGTCGTCCGCGCGGTGATGGCTGCCCATGTCGATGTTGAAATACTCGGAGATCGTGTCGAGCTTGTGGTTTTCGAGCACGTCGCGCAGCAGATAGCGCGAAAGCATCAGCGTGTCCGCGTACGGCATCGGGAAGCGGATCCCGAACCGGTCGCCGTGATGCGTGATAAAGCCGGTATCGAACGCGGCGTTGTGCGCCACGAGCGTGCTGCCCTCGGCAAACGCGTAAAACCGCTCGAGCACCTCGCGCGCGGACGGCGCGCCCTCGAGCATCGACTGCGTGATGCCGGTCAGCTTTGTGATGTTGTTCGGAATGACCACGCCGTCGTCGACAAACGATTGGAACGTGCCGACGATCTCGCGGTTTTTCAGCCGCACCGCGCCGATCTCGATGATGTCGCAGTTTTCGGGCTTCAGACCGGTCGTTTCGATGTCGAAGACCGTGAACTCGCCGTCCGTCGGGATCGCTTCGCAGTCGGGGATCAGGTATCCTTCCACGCCGAAGATCGCCTTGACGCCGGTCTTTGCCGCCGCCTTCGCCGCCTCCGGGAACGCCTGCACCACGCCGTGATCGGTGATCGCAAGCGCCTTGTGCCCCCAGCGTTTCGCGGTGCGGAACGCTTCGGTGAGGTTCGTGATGCCGTCCATCGTGGACATGCGCGAGTGCAGATGCAGTTCGACGCGCTTTTCTTCGGATTCGTCCATGCGCATGGCGCGCGGCTCGACGCCGACCGCGTCGACATAGACCGTGCGTTCGCCGGTCTTTTTCACGATGCGGCATGCGCCTTTGATGCGCAGATCCTTTTCCGATTTCTGCACCTCGTCGAGCCAGTAGAGAAAGCGCTTTGCCTGCCATTCCTCCGAAAAGCTCGCCGTGCAGTAGATCGAGTCGTTGAGATCGGTCACGTTGAACAGCGCGCGGCAGTTCGGGCGCTTGACGCGCTGCGACCAGTCGTCGCGAAGCTCGCTCGAAACCAGCCGGCCGACAAAGACCGCGGTTTGTCCGCTTTCGCCGTCGAGCTCGCAGATCGAAACGTTCTCCGCGTTCTGCGGGATCGGGCGTCCGAAGATTGCGCCGTTTTCCGGGATCGGGACCTCGACCTCGTTCGATTTTTTGGGCGGAGCGGCATGCGAAACGGGCGCCGCCGCCTCGCGGTACGAAAAGGAAACCGTGTACGCCCCGATCAGCGCACGGATCTGCTGCTCCCACTCGGAAACCTGCGCGTCGCTCGCAAGGCGCGAATTGCGCTCGACCTCCACCGTCAGCACGCCGGTTTCGCGCGACAGCGCCACCGAGAGGATCTTCATCGTCTCGGGATCCACGCGCGCCGCGTCATATGCCGCTTTCAGTTCTTCTTTCATACGTTCCTTTATGATCGACGGGCAAACGCCGTCCCTGTTCCGTTCTTTCGAACGACCGCAGACGCTGCGGCGACCGTTTACGCCTGCAGCATTGCGTTGGCTTCGTCCACCAGCCGCCGTAAAATTTCTTCGTATGCGCCGTGCCCCACGATCTCGCCGTGCCGGATCAACACGCCGTTTCCGTCGCCGAACGCGACGCCGATGTCCGCCTCTCTGGCTTCGCCCGGACCGTTGACCGCGCAGCCCATGACCGCGATCTTCAGGTATCCTTTGTTGTGCAGCACATGCTCGTTCACATACGCCGCCGCCTTTTCGACGTCGCAGCGCGTGCGTCCGCAGGTCGGGCACGAAACGATCTCCACGTCGTCCTTTCGAAGTCCGCAGGCACGCAGGATCGCGAGCGCGGTCTCCACCTCGCGCACCGGATCGCCGGTCAGCGAAACGCGCATCGTGTCGCCGATTCCCTGCAGCAGCAGTGCGCCGAGCCCCGCCGCGGACTTGATGATCCCGGTTTCGATCGGACCGGTCTCGGTGATGCCGATGTGCAGCGGATAATCGAGCCGCGCATGCGCCATGCGATAGGACTGCACGGTTTCGGAAACGGTCGTGCATTTCAGAGAGATCACGATGTCGTCGAATCCGCAGTCCTCCAGAAGCTTTGCGTGCCCCATCGCGCTGCGGCACATGGCCTCCGCGGGATTCTCGCGATACAGCGGCAGAAACTGCTTTTCGATCGAGCCGCCGTTGATGCCGATGCGGATCGGCACATGATGCGCCTTGCAGCAGTCCGCGACCCGTTTGACGCGATCGGCGCTGCCGATGTTGCCCGGGTTGATGCGCAGCTTGTCCACGCCGTTTTCGACCGCCTTGATCGCAAGCCGGTAATTGAAATGCACGTCCGCGACGAGCGGGATATGGATCCGTTCGCGGATCGCCCCGATCGCGTCCGCCGCCGCCTCGTCGAAGACCGCCACGCGGATGATCTCACAGCCCGCCTGTTCGAGCCGCAGGATCTGCGATACCGTCGCCTCGACGTCGCGCGTGTCGGTGTTGCACATCGACTGCACGGAAACGGGCGCACCGCCGCCGATCTGCACGTTGCCGACCTTTACAAAATCTGCCATGTTCAACCTCCGAAGCAGCGCATGATATCGCTGACGGTCAGCGCGACCATCAGCACGAGCAGCAGCACCATGCCGACCAGATGGATGACGCCCTCCTTTTCGGGCGGGACGGGCTTTCTTCGAATCATTTCGATGATGATAAAGATCAGCCGTCCGCCGTCGAGCGCCGGCAGCGGAAACAAGTTGACGATGCCGAGGTTCACCGCGATCAGCGCCATGAACCACAGGAACAGGTCGACCGCCGCGGTCGCCGATTTTGTCTGCGCCATCGTGTCGGATACAAAATCGACCGTGCCGACGATGCCCGTCATGTCGCGGAAGCTCGCCTTGCCGGTGACGATCATGCCGATCGACTGATACACGAGCTTGCCGAGATCCCACGTATACGGGAACGCCATATATGCCGCCTTCCCCACGGAATAGGTCTCGACCGTCTCGCGCACGGAGGGTCTTGCATAGGTGACCTTGATCCGTTTTTCGCCGGTCTCCTGATCGAGAAGATCGCCGAGCGTCAGCGTCAGCTCCGTGCCGCCCTGCACCGCGGTTTCGGTCGTCGTCAGACGTCCGTCCTTCGTTTCGTTTGTCTGAAGCTGTGCGCCGCGCAGAACGGTCAGTTCCAGATGATGCAGGTCCGCCGCCGAGACCGCTTCGGATACCGCGTCGGAGTTTTGCAGCGGCTTTCCGTCGATCGCGACGATCACGTCGCCGACCTGCACGCCCGCCTCCTCGGCGGGTCCGCCCTTTACGACCTCCTGCACGATGAGCAGTTCATCGCTGCTGCGGTCGACGACCTCGCCGAAACCGAGCAGCATGACAAACGCCAGCACCACGCAGGTCAGAATGTTCGTCAAAGGTCCGGCGAGCACGACAAGGAAGCGCCGCCACGCGGGCTTCGAATTGAAGCAGCGTTCGTCCTGCACCTCCTGATCCTCGCCGTAGAAGCGGCACGAGCCGCCGATCGGCAGCGCGCGCAGCGTAAACTCGGTCTCCCTGCCCTTGATCCCGAACAGCTTCGGACCGAGCCCGACCGAGAACTCCACGATCGTGAAGCCGAGCGCTTTGCCCATGAGATAATGTCCGAGCTCATGCGTGATCACGAGCACGGAGATCCCCAATATCACAAGCAATATATACCAGATTGTGTTCATATCGTGTCCTTACCCGTTGTATTTGCGGATGAATGCATCCGCCGCAGTTCTTGCCTGTGCGTCGGCCTGCGCGATCGCTTCGATCGAATCCGCTTCGCGGTTTTCGACCGCGTTCAACGCGTATTCGACGCAGTCCTCGATGTCCGCAAAGCCGAGCCGTCCCGCAAAGTACGCTTCCGCCGCGCGTTCGTTCGCGCCGTTGTAGACCGTGGGCGCCGTGCCGTCGGCGCGCAGGCACTCGTACGCCATGCGCACGGAGCGGAACCGCTCCGGATCGACCGGATAAAACTCCAGCGGATGCGCCAGATCGAGCTTCAGCGGCTCGCACGGGCTTTCGATGCGCTTCGGATACGTCAGCGCATACTGGATCGGCAGGCGCATATCGGGTTTGCTGAGATTCGCCATGACCGTGCCGTCGCGGTATTCGACCATGCTGTGCACGATCGACTGCGGATGGATCAGCACCGAGATGTGATCCGCGTCGAACCCGAACAGCCGGCTCGCCTCGATGATCTCCAGTCCCTTGTTCATGAGCGTCGCCGAATCGAGCGTGATTTTTTTGCCCATCTTCCACGTCGGATGATGAAGCGCGTCGTCGAGCGACACGGTTTTCAGTTCTTCGCGCGTTTTCCGGAAGAACGGACCGCCCGACGCCGTGAGGATCAGGCGGCTGACCTCGCTGCGATTGCCGTTTTGCAGGCATTGGAAGATCGCGCTCTGTTCGCTGTCGACCGGCACAAGCTCCGCGCCGGATGCCCGAAGCGCCGCGTCGACAAGCGCGCCGCCGCAGACCAGACTTTCCTTGTTTGCGATCGCGATGCGTCCGCCGTGGCCGATCGCGCGAAGCAGCGGCTTCAGCGCCGCATAGCCGGAGATCGCAAGCACCGTGACGTCCGCCTTCGCTTCCTTAGCGATGCGCTCCGCCGCGTCTTCTCCGGTGAACAGGACCGTGCCGTGCGGAAGCCGGTCCGCATCGAGCGGTGCGCGCGACGCGACAAAGCGCGGATGCAGCGCATTCGCCTGCCGGTACAGCGTTTCCGTATCGGTCCCGCAGCAAAGCCCGACCGTTTCAAAGCGGTCCGGGTGCATGTTCAGCACGTCGACGGTCTGCGTACCGATCGAGCCGGTGCAGCCGAGGATAAGTACCGATCGTTTCATTTTATTTCACTCCGTCTGTTTTCAGTCCGCCGAAGCGCCGGTCGCGCCCCGCGTAATCGCGCAGCGCCCGCAAAAGCTCCTCGCGCGTGAAATCCGGCCACTTGACGTCGGTAAAGTACAGTTCCGCATAGGCGATCTGCCAGAGCAGGAAGTTTGAGATGCGCAGTTCGCCGCTCGTGCGGATCAGAAGATCGACGTCGCCCGCGTCCGCGGTGTCGAGGTATCGCCCGAGCGTGTCCTCCGCGAGCGGTTCGCCCGCGTCGATCGCGCGCCGCACGGCCGAAACGAGCTCGGCCCTGCCGCCGTAATTCAGCGCGATGTTGAGCTTCAGCCCGACGTTTTTCGCCGTCTTTTGCTCGGCATTGCGGACCGCTTCCTGCACCGCGCCCGGAAACCACGAAAGGTCGCCGATGCTTCTGATGCGCACGGCGTTTGCGTGCAGTTCGTCGATCTCGCGGTTGAAGTATTCGATCAGAAGACCGCACAGCACGCCGATCTCCTCCTTCGGACGCTTGCGGTTCTCGGTCGAGAACGCATAGAGCGTCAGCGCCTCGACCCCGATATCGGAGCAGAAGCGGATGATCTCGCGAAGCGCGTTCACGCCCGCGCGGTGTCCCGCGGCGCGCGGCAGTCCCTTTTGCGTCGCCCAGCGTCCGTTGCCGTCCATGATGATTGCGATGTGCTTCGGAATGCGCTGCGCATCGAGTCCGAACGCCGCAAGTTCCCGGTCCGTGTATTGTTTCATGCCGTTCTCCTATGGAACAATCGAGGGCGAAAGCGTCATCCGCCCGCCCCCGAGTTCGCTGTTTTTTCGTTTACGATTCCGCGTTTATCGTTCGGGATCCGTCACCCGCGTTCGAAACGCGGACCAATAGATTACTGTTTCCGCGTCGGTCTCGGCGACCTTGATCACGCGGCGGTCGTCGCCCTTGCTGCCCTTTTTGGAGCGCACCTCAACGAAACGGACCGGTTTTCCGTCCGCCGTGAGCCGCGCCGCCGCGGTATCCGGATCAAGTCCCAGAACGCTGTTCAAACCGAAAGGATCTCCTTTTCCTTCGCGGAAAGAATCGTGTCGATGTCCTTGATAAATTCGTCGGTCAGCTTCTGTCCCTTTTCTTCGAGTCGCTTCTGATCGTCCTCGGTCAGCGTGCCGTCCTTTTTCTGCTTTTTGATCTGATCGTTCAGATCGCGGCGGATGTTGCGGATCGCGACCTTGCTCTCCTCACCCTTTTTGCGCACGGTCTTGACGAGGTCCTTTCTGCGTTCCTCGGTCAGCTCCGGGAATACGAGGCGGATGACCTTGCCGTCGTTCGCGGGGTTGATGCCGAGATCGGACTTCTGGATCGCCTTTTCGACCGCCGGGATCATCTTGGCATCCCACAGCGCAATGATCAGCATGCGCGGTTCGGGCGTGGAGATGTTGCCGAGCTGATTGATCGGCGTCATCGTGCCGTAATAGTCGACCGTGATGCGGTCCAGCACCTGTGCGTTCGCGCGGCCCGCCCGCAGGCTCGAAAGCTCGGACTTCAGGACGTTCAGCGTCTTCGTCATTTTTTCTTTGGTTTCATCGATCAGTTCCATCGGCATATCGGATTCCTCCTTTGACTTTCATTGACTCTTTATTATACAACGGTTCTTCCGTCGGTTTCAAGCATCTTTTCCGTCGATGCGCGTACCGACCGCTTCGCCTCTTGCGACCTTATCGATCTCGCTTCTTGCGAACACGAGGATCTCGAGCCCGTTGTCGCGGCACATCGTGATCGCCGGGATGTCGATCGCCTGCAGGTTGTCCGCGATGACCTTGTTATAGGTAAGGTGCGAATAGCGGATCGCGTTCGGGTCCTTCTTCGGGTCCGCGCTGTAAACCGCGTCGATGTTCTTCGCCATCAGCAGCGTGTCCGCGCCGATCTCCAGAGCGCGCAGCGCCGAGGCCGTGTCCGTCGAAAAATACGGACAGCCGGTGCCGCATGCAAACAGCACGACCTTGCCTTCCGAAAGCGCCGCTCTCGCGTCGCGGGCGGTGTACTCGTCGATAAAGCGGTGCATCGCGACCGCGCTCAAAGCGAGCGTCGGCATGCCCTGCCGCTCCAGACAATCCTGCAGCGCAAGCGTGTTGATCGCCGTCGACAGCATGCCCATGCTGTCCATGCGCGAGCGCTCCTGCATAACCGTGTCGCGTCCGCGCACGATGTTGCCGCCGCCGACGACGATGCCGATTTCAAGACCCGCATCGTACAGCAGCTTGATTTCCCTTGCGGTCTCCTCGACCTTTTCAAAGCAAACCGGCTGATTCGCGCTCGACAGCGCCTCGCCGGAAACCTTCAGCAATACTCGTTTCATAACGCCCCTCCTGTCTCAAGCATACAGTATAGCATACGGAACGCCAAAAAGAAAGAGGATGCGAAAAACTCCACAGGTTTTTCACATCCTCGTCGTCAGCGCTGGCTCCGCTGTTTTCGCAGCGTCTCCTCTGTGCAATGGAACCTCATCCGCATCAGCGCCCCTTGTCAGGGGAGCTGTCTGTGTCAACAGACTGAGGGGTAGCCGTCTCTCCCTCCGTATCGGCTTCGCCGATCCACCTCCCTCATCAGAGGGAGGTCAATCTTCACTCCTTCCAAAGCAGCTTCCGTCCGCACAGACCCGCGCCGAACAGAAGCGCCGCGATAAGGCAAACGAACACGAGCTCCCGCGCCGGCGCGATCGTCGTTGCCGGGAATCCCGCAAGGAAGAACGCCAGCGTTCCGCACAGCGGGATCAGCAGAAGAACGTCAAACACGCGCCGCGCCTTTTGCTTTTTGGTCAGCAGCAGCACGAGCCACACAACGGCAAGCACGACCGTTCCGAAAAGCGCGATCGCAAAGTAGTAATTCATCACCAGCCGCGGAAGCGCAAAGCCCGCCTCGACCGGATACCCGTCGCGCTGATACAGGATCTCATGATCCGTTCCGTCATACGGCTCAAACAGGATCGCGTCAACGCCGTCCAATTTCAGTTCCGTTGAAAGCCTTGCCGTCGGTGTCCCCGTCCATTGATCCCAGAGCGTCGTATATGCGCCGATATAAATGATCCCGCCTTCTTTTTCCGCAATCAGATTCGTTTTTTGCGTTTGGTTCAGGCAGATGCGATCCGGTTGAATGTTTATGGACTCGAACGCTTCATATGCCGAGTGGATCACAATAGGCTTTGTGAGCCGTGCAAACGCACATACCAGCAGCGCTGCGACCAGACAGGCGATCAGACCCGCGATCAGAAGTCCGCGTCTTTTGACCGTTCGTTTGACCGTTTTTAACGGCGCGGCGGGCTCGGTCTCGACCGGCGCTTTCATGTCCTCGAACGCTTTTCTGCAATCCTCGCAGGTTTCCAGATGATTCTTTACAAAGGCGGTCGATTCCCCGCTCGCCATGTTTTCCGCAACCAGCGGCAAAAGATCCTTTACGATTCCGCAATCCTTCATTTGTTGTGTTCCTCCAGTTCGTTCTGTACGCGCTGTTTTGCGCGGTGGAAGGTCACGCACGCCCAGTTCGCGGTTTTCCCGAAGAGCCTGCCGATCGCATCAAACGGCATCTCGCCGTAGACCCGCAAAAGGAATACCTCCTTGTACGGTTCGCCGAGCCGGTGCACCGCCTCGGCCGCGCGACCGGCGTCGTCGGAACGGATCGCAAGCGCTTCGGGAGAATCCGAACGGCTCGGGACCGTTTCGTCCAGCGGGACCGGCTGCGTTCTGCGCCGTTCGGAAAGATACTTGTTTTTGGCGATCTCGCACAGCCATACGCGAAGCTCGCAGTCCCCGCGGAAGCTTTTGAGCTTTTGCATGGCGGTAAAGAATGTGTCGCTCGTCAGCTCCTCGGCGGCGTCGGCGTCGCCCGTGAGCCGCATGCAGTAGCGATACACGTCCGTAAAATATGCGCGATAAATTGCTTCAACAGTGTCCATCTTGTTTCCTTCCGCCTATATGACGCACGAGAAACGGAAATCTTACAGGTTTTTTGAAAAAATGTCCGGCTTGCGTTCTGAGATCCTTCGCTTACGCTCAGGATGACAGGTCTTTTTTGACTTTTCGTTCTGAGATCCTTCGCTTACGCTCAGGATGACAAGTCTTTTTTGACTTTCCGTTCTGAGA
>ODAI013293156.1_pt1 | contig 12193 bp, 3 predicted proteins | sample 1539321 | NCBI WGS metagenome assembly ODAI01 (sample SAMN02144231, study PRJEB22623) | gut metagenome | biome: sheep rumen | host: Ovis aries | place: New Zealand
GCGACCGACATCATTGTAGAACTGCAGCTAAAGGACGGCTCGTTCCTCTTAGATGACTGCTACAAGTTCTATTTCTCCGACTACCTCTACACCAGCGCTGAGCAATTTGTGAAGTTCCTTAAGGACGGCTGGAACGGACAGAGGGGTGGCTATAACCTAAGCGCACGCTCGGCAGAAGAAATCTACGGGCACATGAAGCTGGAGTTGGCTGACAACGGAACTATCACCGTTACTTTCACAATGGATACGTCAGGCTATACGTCTGACGAACTCACGGGGCTGACAAACTTGAAGAATTTCCTGGAGAGTAACACCCGAGGCTTCAAACAAGGCAAGATGTACTATACCTTTACGCTGGCCGAGGTACTACGCAACAACGCCTACAACCTGACGCTGGTAGAAGAAACGACATCGGCACCTCCCGCCAGCCACGCATCGACCAATGTTACCTTCAAGTTCGATGCAGGCACAGCAGGCCAGACGGCCACTTCCATCAATGGCAGTTGGTTCAATAGTAACAGTATTAGCATAGGCAGCAACTTTACTTACGACGGCAAAGACAAAACGAGAGAGCAGACACTGCTGAAATCGGCATCGAAGGAGACATCGGTTGCCGCCAGCAATGCCATTGAATTTATGATTACACCGCAGACTGGACTGACCTTCACACCGACAAGGGTTTCGTTCAAGGCTACCCGCTATGGAACTGATGGCGGCGATATTATGGTGAGCTGGGTGAACAGCGACGGTTCTACGGTACCACTGACGACAGAGCCCTTCAAAGTGCTCCGCGACAACGCCACGCCGACCAGCATCTCGGAAAAGTCTTTTGAGGTGACCGGCATGGCCAACAGCGGTACTTGCGGTCTGCGAATCAACCTTTACACTTTGGACAAAGATAAGCGAGTAGGTTTCTCTGACATCGCCATTGAAGGCACCGTCAATAATCCAGCCCAAACTATCCCTGGTGTTGGTAGAACTCTGCCGTAGAAGATTGAAACAGAAATATATAATATATGAATAATTTATAATGATTTATGGATATTCGTGTTAAAAGAAAAATAACAGCATTCATGACATTCGTGTCGGTTGCACTGCTTACGTCGTGCGCCATGATGACTGACGACCGATCAGACTGTCCTGCCTGTCGCAACACGCTGCGCATCATGCTACGCTACGACTACAACACACAGCGTGCCAATATGTTCAGCGACCATGTGGAGGAGGCAACAGTCTACGTGGTAGACCCTGCTACAGGAAATGTCGTGGACTGGCAGACCACCAGTAACAATGCCAGCGCACAACCGCTGCGCTCACCGTCGTTCGCCTTCAACTTCGAGGGACTGACACCCGGCAACTACCGCCTCTATGCCACTGGCCGCTCTGCCGCACAGGCCGCATTCATCACTACTGCGCCCAAGATAGGCGAGAACATCGACCGCCTGCAGTTCACCGTGCCAACAGAAACAACCACAGGATTCAATGTCTCTCAGCGTCTCGACAGTCTCTGGAACACGCTGAAGCCTGTCAGCATCACTGTACCGGAAGACGAACCCACTGAGGCCACCGTTCCCCTGATGCGTCTGACCAACGACCTAAACATCATCGTGTTCCGACGTGACAGCGCACTTGTCAACGGCCATGAACGCTACGATGTCTGCGTCACCGACGAGAACCTGACAGTAGGCTACGACAACGCGACCCTTGCGGTTACAGGTGATGGGCAATCCCCGATAGTCTACCGTCCCTTTGCCGCCTGGACGACGGAGACCACCGTGTCCGACGGTTCTGCCTCCGGAGGAACTATTGCCGAGCGTAATGCCCATTACGACCTATCACTCTTCCGCCTGTTAGCACATGCTGACGATGCACGTCATAATCCCCGCCTCATCATCAGCAACCATGCGACAGGCCACGAGATAGTAAATATCGACCTCTGTCACTACCTCGCCCTGGCGCGTAATGCCTACGAGATTCATCACTACAGCCAGCAGGAGTACCTCGACCGTGAGTATGACTACCGTCTTGACTTCGGCATCGAGGGCACAGGCACCGCTGAGACTTGGAAATACATGACCATCAGCATCAACGTGCTCTCATGGGCATTGAGGATACAGAACGAAGAACTCTAAATTACGAATGCAACGCCACACTCTGCACCTTTAGGTCAGAGAATTAAACGAATTGAACGAATTAGATGCTTAAAACAAAGATACTACAACGGCTACTGCTGCTCCTGCTGGTAATGACGGTGGGGGCCAGCGGGGCGTGGGCACAGATGTTTTATAACCAGGACTACGAATCGGCTACCGATGCGTCGTCGTGGTCCAGTCCCAATGCCTCAGGTTATTTAAGCTTGGCTACTGACGGTGGTACTGGGTACGGCAATTATATAAAGGCTGCCATTACCAGCAACGAAAATGGCCGTTCTTTTTATACTACGTTTTATTCAACCTCCCCATATGGAGACATTACAGACTATGCTGTAGAATTCGATTTCCGCATAGTGAAAACAGGTACAGATGGTAGCACTACCCAATGCTCGCAGATTGCAGTTTTGGCAGATGGTGTAGCCCCGCCTTCTAACTCTACTACTAATGCGGGCTACCTGTTTAGTCTACAAAACAACAGTGGCACAAGCAATACCTATTATATCAACGGAACATCAAACTATATAACGATAACTACCGGCAGCAGTGCCCCATGGTATCATGTGCGTCTGTATATTAATGGCAGTACAAACACCGTGGGGTATGACATCAATGGCACTACAGGCAGCTATACCATTCCCTCTGGCACAAGCTACAAGGCCAAACACCTGTTTTATCAAGCGGCACGCTATCAAAATGAGGCTCATTTCGACAACATCAAGGTCTATCACGTAGGCTGGAGTGCTACATCATTCACGGCAGACCTGACAACGGCAGACTACCAGAACAAGCTATCTGACATGCCAAGGCTCTACGATGCTTCTGGAGCCGACATAACAGGTTCTGCCACGTTCACTTGGCCGGCCATGGTAGGAGCTGGATGGGGTAATTCCTATCCGCCACGCCTACAGGCGACGGGCAGCGGTACGGTGACGGCTTCCGCCGGCGGCAACACCTACAGTTACACTCTAAACGTGACAGGCACTAACGTCACCGGCTCCTACGATGCTTCGACCAACAAATACACATTCAACACCGTCGGTATCATCACACAACGCACCTTTACTGATGTGCAGGGCATCACCATGACCATTAACGGCGGTCCGACGGCTATGGTAGTGAATGCCGAGGGCACCACGGCACTGAAAGTGATTGACGAGGGTGGTTACTCACAGCCCAACCTCACGGTGAACCCCGTCATTCCATACGAGGGCAACCGAGGTGGCACATTCTACAAATTCAGCACCACTACCGGCGGTATTCTCTACATAGAAGGAAACTGCTGGGGAGCATCGCTTTACAAGAGCGACGGCACAGCGGTAATGACTGGCTTCTGGTCAACCAAAACCTTCCATTTGGACGAAGGTACCTATTATCTCTATAACCCCAACGACGTGCCACTGCTGCACTCTTACCGTTTCGTTTCCGATGACAAGACCAGCCTGAAGTTCAAGAATCCCAGCTCTACCATTTCCGTCGATCTGAGCGAGGGGGATTATACCAACGAGGCCGTATCGGGCCTGGGGCTGCCCATCACCTACTCCATATTGGCTGGCGGCAGCTATGCCACCATCAATTCTGCAACGGGTAAGGTGACGTTCAAGAAGAGCGAGCTGCTTAATCAGACCTTCCCACTCACCATCACTGTGATGGCACATACCGATGCCTGGAGCACCTATCCTGAGGCATACGCCACCTACAACTTGCAGTTGACGAAGACATCTTGGATATTCAACGACAACGATATGTGGGCAACTACCGGCAGCGACCTTAATACCATTTGGGGAGGCCGTACCAACTACACCCACAACTATACCGACGGCACCTATCACTATCAACTTACAAGGCGATTAACCAACGAAGCCCTGACCAGTGACGGCACCAACGAACTGCCTGAGACGAAAGGACTGCGGTTCACCACCAACAATGCTACGAACCGACTGGAAATAGCTCCCCATGGCGAGTCGCCGAACTATCTGACGGTACTCAACACCACCATCCACGTATTGGATGTGAAAGCAGGACAGACAGTGACCGTCGACTGGTATGCCACCCGTAGCTCGGCCAAGCTCACCATGACCGATGCTGCAGACGTCAGCACCGGCGAGCTGGGGCAAGGCATCAGCTCGCTGACTGCCACTGCCAATGGCACGATGCTGTTGAATTTCAATTCCACGGCAGCATATATACGCTCTATCAAAGTCTCCTCACCTATTAGGGCTATAGGAACGCTAACATACGCCAAGACCATCATGAACCCTGGCGAGACGGAAACTCGAACGGGCTATACCATAGTCAATGAAGAGACGGGCGCGGATATCAAGGATGCCTATCACGGCCCTGGAACTTACAAAAGTAGCAATACAGATGTAGCCACAGTCGATGCCAGTGGCAACGTTACCGCCGTAGGCGAGGGTGTTGTCTTTATCACCGCTACGGCATCACCAAAGAACAGCTCCACCCACCAGACAGCCACGCTGACAACGATGATTGAGGTCACTAATGCCAGCGCACTCAATTCGGCTCAGACACGAATCCGCACCATCAATGTGGAAAAACTACTTTACGACAAGGGCGAACATGGAAAGAGTGCTAATGACGGCCTTAATCGTACAATCCCTGGATTTACACTGACTTTCGAGGGCGGGCAGGGCGTGAAATGCAACAGTGAAGAAAAACTAACACTGAGAAACTACAGCGGTTCGCAGGGTGTCATGCACCTCAGCACTCGTATGGCACCAGGGAAATTTGCAGGAATAGGAAAGGTGAGAATGACGGTTACAAACCTCTCAGGCAATCCGAAGGTGAGCTTCAATCAGGGGGGAAGCATAGTTACACAGGATGTCACCAATGGTGTATTGGAGCTTGATGGCATCTATGGCGAAGCTGTACACATTACGGCCATCCAAGGCTCGTTTGACATCAGCGACATTAAGATATATTATGGAGGTGAAGCGGCTTCAATAGACAACTGTCTTGACGAGACGAAGGTGGCTCCGAATTTCGGCTTTGCCACGCAGCACTATATGCGTGTTCCAAGCGATGGTAGGGCTTTCCAAAACGACATGCCGACATCATCCGACCCAATGAATTTCCGCGCCAGCGAGTTCACCTATACGTCGAGCAACACAGGTATTGCCACCATTGGTAGTGACGGCACGGGAGGCCACCTTATCAGTTCAGGCGAAGCCACCATCACGGCTACGTTTGACGAGACCGACTATTTCGCACAGTCAACAGCTACCTACATGGTAAGCAATACGCTACTACCTGGCGAGAGTTATGATGGATTAGCCATGACAACGGGACAGTTTATCCACGTTACGGCTGAGGCTTCGGCTGACAATACCTCACTGACTATGGAGAATGCAGCTACAAACCTCACTTTCGGCACCACTCGCGAACGCCGTAACTCATACGTCAACAGTGCTACCAACGTCAACCTGAAGAACGAGACATCAGAGAACATCACTATCTACTCCGTTGACATCATCACCTCGAACGTCAAAGCTTGGCTCTACTATGAGGGACAAGAAGAGAACTATTCAGCACAGGTACAGTTCACTGGTTTCCCCACGGGACCGATTGTAGGCTTTAAGGTAGTGGACTTTGGCGATATCAACAATCCTATCGACATTACGGATGCATATAGTTATACCAGCGGTAACTCTTTCGCCATCCAAGGAGACCCGTCGGGATACGCTCTTCTGAATCCTGGCGGAGCCACAACAGAAACATGGTACTCAGGCACAGGTGATGCTAACACGCCAGAAGCAGGAACGGCAGAACGCACTTCGGAAATACGCCGCGGCCTGACAAAGACTGGCAGCGCCGACGGCTACGACGAAACGCTGATTGCCAGATCGACTGTCACCGTGATGCAGTTCGATGCCACCCATCCCGTAGTGTGGAACTTCCAAAATCAGTTGGACAACACAGGGGTTTCTGGGCAAATGGGTGAACAGTGGTCTTATACCAATCCTGGCACGGATCGAGAAAAGTATTATCAGACCTACTTTGACAGCTTCATGCCCATTTTGAAAAACGGCGAAGTGGCTAAAGACAATAATGTAGGCGTGCTTGTCAACGGCGACATGCGCTATTATTGCGGCACATCGGGCCTGCGTCTGAACCTGACCAAGGCTAATGCACATATTAAGTTCCCCGTGAAGGAGAATATGGAGGTGGTCATCACTGTGGCAACATCGGCAGCCGACGTCACCAACATCGTGCATAACGTCAAAAGTGTGAAACCACCTTACGATGCCACCAACATCCTATATGTGGAGCGCGAGGGCGTTAATAGTCCCATCAATGCTTACTATCTGGCAGCCTCCGACGGTGTGGTAACCCTTGATGCAGGCGATAAGGTGGGTGTCTACATCAAGAGTATCACCCTACAGGTGCCAGAGCTGCACTTTGAAGACGAGATTGTAACAGAATTGACGGGCAGCGGCTCACGCACAGTGAACTATAAGCCCTATAACGCTATTGAAGGACGTGAGCTTAGCTACTGGGTAAAGGACAATTGGAATCACTATTTGAATGATACCAGTGCTCCCGAAGGCTATGTAGCCACCATCAGTGACGGACAGCGCCACTCTGGCGACGTCACCCTGGCTGGTGACAACCATGAGGGATGGGTGACCATCTATGTGGAAGACCCGACAGCAACAGGTGTGCAGCCAAAGAAAGGTGAATATAAGCTCTATGTGGTGAATTTCCATTTCAACCCGACGACAGAGACCATTACCCTCGATGCCAATGGCGAGGCAGTTTTCGACCGCCGCCCCGAAGGTTACGATAAAGTAAAGACCCCTATAGAATATACCATGACTTTAGGTGCGGGCAATCCGCGAGGGCGCATCATCCAGTACACCAACGAGAACCCGGCACAGACTACCTACAGGATGACAGCCTACAGTACTGGTACGATAACGGTGACGGCCACGTCGGGCAAAGCCACGACCTCGTGTGTGGTAACGGTTGGTGGACTATCGTTCGGCGATGTGGCTCCCGTCATGAGCGAGAGCAACCTGGCGGCCGCCGGCAACACTTTCACCAACCCATGGCCATCTGGATGGAGCGGCTCTGACAGCTACACCTTTGAGGTTAGCAAAAGTGCATACGGTGATGCTGTGACATGCAACGCACCGACGGCTACCGCCGATGGTCTGCAACTGACAGGCTTGGGTGGGCACGGTGCGATCCGCGTCGTTGCCAACAATACAACCAGAGGACAAACGGCTCGCTTCGTGCTCACCTTGTCATATCCAGCCTCATCTCGAAAGAAGTGGTCGTTCTTCCGATTCAAGGATCATAACAGCCAATGGGGACTGGAGATAGGCGAGATCGACACCTATAACGACTACAACAACAAGAAGAATAATGTGGCCAAAACTGTCAACGGATATAACGGAACATGGGGTACTGACTCATGGACAACCTCCAGCACTTGGTCGCAGATATTCCGTAAGGGTGCCGAGCTGCCACGCTGGGGCAACGACCGTTCGATGAAGGGCGACAATGCCTTCTACGTACAGGAGACGGCAGGACTACAGATAGAGACGGGTAATCAGGGATTCTATGTAGACCAGCCCGCACGTGACCCTGATAATAAATACGCCTACAACCACATAGGTATACACAACAACGCATCCATCACTATTCCGAAACTCAAGGAGGGCGATTTCGTAAGCCTGAACCTGAGTCGTGTGATTCCTAACAATGGGGCTATTCTTAAAGGGCACAACGTCACTGACCTGCGTGGCAAGGATGTAGACCAGTCGTTTACCATCACCCGCTCACAGACGGAATGGTCTTCACTTAACAGCGACGGCTCGCGTTTCATTCCTGGCTATTACACCTTCATTGCCCATGGACAGGGTAGTGATGCAGGTAGGGCAGAGTTCGATGTCACCTTCGAATTGGCAGACGAAGGCTACTTAGACGTATTGAGCATCGAAATCTACGATGGGGGCATCTATAAGCATACCATGACCGAGGTGAAACTGAAAGACCAGGACACGATGGCACCCAATTTACTGCTAAAGGATGAGGATGAAGAGCTGGAACTTTTGCTCAGCTACTGTCACCCGCTGTGGTCAACATCGACAGGTCCCTGCGAATATGTGTTCAAAGGCGAACAGCCAGACATCGTAGAGACCTATATAGAAGAAAACAAGAAAAATTGCCGCTACTGGGTGAATACCGCCTTGACGCAGAGGCTGAAAGACGGACGCAAGAATCTGGACATGACACTTGAGCACGTCAAGTGGTTCTCGGATGGTGGCGTGGAGTACGAGGACGGTCTGCTCACTATCAAGCAAGGCTACGGCAAGGTGGTGCTACGTATGAACAATTACACCGTAGAGGGACGTTACTTGATAGGCTATACACCAGACTACACACTGAATGTAGGTGTCAAGCCTCATCAGGACTATCCTCATTCATGGAACTTCACAAATATCTCCGGCGGTGAGGTACAGGGACTGGCCAATAACATCTACAACAACATCAAAGCTGACCACCCGAACTGGATTAAGATTGCCAATGTGGGCGATGTTTACCAGCTGAACACCGACTCAAGAGGTGCATCACTCTACGTGCCTGGTGGCGAACTGGTTAGCACCGACTGTGTTTTAGGAGCGAGAGGTGAGACTCCCATCGCTGAAAGAGGCTTCGACGAACTGAACGGACTGGGGGTGAACGGAAAGATCCTAATCTCCATCAATACTACAGAAAGTCCCGCGCCAAGCCCCCAGCTGACAGCCAAGCGTGCCGCTGGCGATGAGAACGACCTGCTGACCTACAGCGTCACGAGCACGAGTACACCATACGGCTCTGAGATCATTGCAGGAAATGGTCGTATTACTTTTAGCGGAAACAACTTTGAAAACTGTACCACTGACCAGTCAGCTACTGGCTATACCTACAAATGTAATGCCGGCAGTTACGTTCTACTGGTACCTCAGCGTGCCTTTACGGCTGGCGATGTCATACAAATCAAGGCATGGTCGGACAACGAGAATGGTGGACTGGCATTCTGGACTAATCTCGCAAATGCAAGCGGCGCTACCAATGTTATTTCTTTATCGCTGACAAATACCGACAAAGAAGATGTGCTTGAATACACCGTAACCGTAGGCGACGGCATAGAGGGCTTGACCCAGTTATACGTCTATAACAACGGTCTGACCAGCTATTTCAACGCTGTCACCATCACGCGAAGCACAGTGCCCACAGACATGACTCACAACCTCTACACGGCAACGGCAACTACACTGACCATCCCCGACCTGAATGCCGACGGCAAACAGGACTGGATATACATCTGTGCCGACGATGAGCCTACAGCCATCACCAATGCCACGAAAGTCTATGAGGATAACGATGACGACGGTCCCGACGCCCGCTCAGGCGTATATAAATATAAGGTGACAAGTCCAGGCTATGCCAACGTCACCTTTGACGCAGGTACCAACATCTATCAGATTGGTGTCACTCACATTCTAAAGGACATCCATGAGGTAGGCGGCATAGGCTGGGCCACAGAGAGCCGTCGCCACGCCATCGACCACACGCTGACAGGCTATTTCACTGTGAACGATGTCAATGCCCATACTGTCAGCTACGACAGCTATGACATGAAGACTGCCACCGTCGCATTACAGCGTGTGGCAGAGAACGTAGGCGTACCAGCCAAGGCAGGTGTGGTGCTGAAGCTCAACGACGCATCGAACCTTGGGAAGGCCAACTTGAATACTGCCAAGAGCCTGCGTCGCGTGCCTCTGTTCTACCCCGCTGTCAGCACATCGGTCATCGACTACAACGACATCAAGTTCAAGTCCGACGGCAACATGATGATGGCAAACTTAGAGTCACGAAAGCTCATTTCGGAGAATGAAGGTGGCACATTGGATGACAACGAAGATGCCATTGACAACACAGGCGATGACAATGGCAGCTACAACCGATTCACGTTGACCAACGTACACTGGGAATACAAGGTGACGGTTGAAAACGGTGAGGTCATAAGCCAGAATTGGAATCCATTGGGCGACGCCACTGCCGCAGGTTTCCACCGCCTACACATCTGGAAGACCAGCGACCCTGGTGTCAGTTACGACCAGGCACGTTGCGATGAGTTGAACACCATGGCGGCAAACACGGCCTATCTGCTTGTACCCACCGACCAGCTGCCCGTTGCTCTGTGGTCGTCCTACTCGTCTTCGTCAAGCCCACAGTACACCATCGGCATCCGAGAGACAGACGACCTCACAGGCATAGCCCAAGGAGAATTAACAGCCCCGGCACCCACTGATGGCTGGTACACACTGAGTGGCCTGAAGCTGGCCGATAAGCCGAAAAAAGCAGGTCTCTATATACATAACGGACGAAAAATCCTACTATCCCCCTATGATTTTTAATATATAAATGAAATTCAGATAGTTAATCATAGTGGGATTGCCATTTTATCCCACTATGTACCCACTATGTACCCCCTATGATTGCTTGACCATGCTTCAGAGTGGGCTTATTGTTCCCAAGAACCAATTATCATTTTGACATAGAAAACTTCAAGCTGTTGGGGCCACTTTCTGTTATGTCGTTTCCTACACGATATTCACCGTCTCCTGATATACTAGACGGATTCTCTAAACTGTTGACGGTTCCCCATAAATCATAAGTTTGGTAACTAAATCTCTGTGGGGTAGATACTATGTAGTCAATTCCAACATAAGCATGCCCGTCAGAACTGAGAGTCCATGATGCTTCCCATTCTGTGTCTGAATTGGTTCTTTTTGCACTACCTTTGCCATTTTCCGTCAATGTAACTGACCAAGATTCTGTGTCTCCATTGTTTCTTGTTATTGAACAACTCCATGTTCCAGCTAAGCTTGGTGACCCAGTGGTAAAGGTCTTATCACTCCCATAATAGGTTTGACCATTGGCTTCGATATATGCACAATATATATAGTTTGTGCTTGGTGACAAACCGCTCAACGAAATTTGTTGTGTACCATTGCTGCTACCTACAACCTGTTTGGTCGAACCACCATTCCATGAATATTCTACGCCACAAACACCCCCTTCAGGTACATTCTCGTAAGTACAGGTGACTGTTGCAGAAGTCATTGTGACATTGGAATAATCACCGGTAGTTGCTATAGGATCTGGCTCTTTTTCAGTAGTAAATGTGTTAATGGAACTCACACCTATCTTGCCGGAGTTATATCGGTCTATGAAACGCTGCTTAGCGAACTCGATGAAGTCTATACCGTTATCGGAACATAAGACTTTATCATCACCAGAGACAAATGCCTCTATGGTATCGCCATCTATCTCACCATGCTGTTTGATATAATCCATTATCTTGGAATCGATATCGTGCATCAGTTCTCTCAGATAAGCATTACGTTCTTTATAGTTGAGACCGTATGACGGACGGAACTCGCCGGCTCCACCATTGGCATCTTGGTTCCAGTCCTTGATGGCTACGGTTAAATCAACTGAGCGTCGAACTTGCTTACCTAGCCAATAATAATAGAGATAGACAGCGTATACTTGGCCGTTCTGAGACTTACGGGGAGTACGCAGAATGTACTTACCTTGAGGAAATTGTCGTTGTTGTCTTGCCATACTTTTCAGAATTATTTGCACCAAAAGAGGATTTTGCAAAGGTACCGATTATTGTGCAAATAATTCGTTTTCCTCCCCTAAATAAGCCTAATTTTGGCCGTTTGTGCCATTATTGAGCCACTAAAAACGGCACTTTTGGGCATAAAAACGAGGTGTGCAAAAAATAATATTTTGCACACCTCGTTGAATCTCAATTAGTTACACTTAAAAAGAGCGCCTAATACTCATCCTCGTTGAACAGGAAGTCTTCTTTGGTGGGATAGTCAGGCCAGATGTCCTCGATGCTTTCGTAGACATCGCCTTCGTCCTCTATTTCCTGCAGATTCTCCAGCACTTCGAGGGGAGCACCGGAGCGGATGGCATAATCTATAAGTTCGTCCTTGGTTGCGGGCCAGGGTGCA
>ODAI011003975.1_pt1 | contig 12191 bp, 8 predicted proteins | sample 1539321 | NCBI WGS metagenome assembly ODAI01 (sample SAMN02144231, study PRJEB22623) | gut metagenome | biome: sheep rumen | host: Ovis aries | place: New Zealand
AGTCTGCTTGAAGCTGATGTTGATATACGCTACATACAGGAAATGTTAGGACACAGTTCAATAAATATAACAGAGATATATACACATGTAGCTGTTGCAAAACAAGGTGATATATTAGCTGCAAAGCATCCTAGAAAAAATTTCAAAATATAATTTTATTTTCCTGTCAAAAAAAAATTTTAAGTCATACTACTTGTTATTGTGTATCGACAAACTTTATAGTAATTCTGCATATTTCTGATATTATGAGCATATTAAATCAATACATCCACTTAAAATGTATTTAAAAAAGCACCAAATAAAATCATTAATCATATAAAATTATGACTTATGATTGGTAAAATCAATAAAAGGAATATTATATGCTCCTAAAGGTGATGCATTAGTAATATATGAAATAGTTGGTCTCAAATACCCGATTAATAAAGCAGGCGCATTCTGCGACAACAAACGTTCTATTTCATTGTCATCATACTTATTTTCATCCCACTTAAATCTTGCAATTTCCTCCGCTATTAAATAAAATGGCATATTTTTATTTTTTTCTCCGATTTTGACAATCAACTTTACTATTGCTTCATTCTTATCATCTTCTTTGATAGTTTTGGTATTGATATTAGTTTGAATCTTTATTTCACTATCAGTATCAAAATCGTTATTTAATGAGAATTCTATTTTTGATAAAATAGGATTTGTAAATTGAAAATTACTAACCATAATACACTCCATCACGCAGCTATACTTGAACTTGAAAAATAAAAATCAAAAAACTCATTTTTTTCTTTATCAATTACAATTTTTGATTTAATGCTTTTATTAGCATTTATTTTTTCGGAAAAACTAATACCACATAAAATTTTCAACATATCTTCATAATTCATATCATCAGGTAAAAGATTTTCATAGGATTCAACAGTATCTAATGCTTCACTAAAAATATTTTTCTTTTTATTAATAATATTTTTATCTTTTTCTTCATCAAGAAAAGATAAATCTAATCCCTCCACGATTGCAATTTGTTCGCCATTTTTCCCTTGACGGATATCAATATTATCTCCTTTTGAAAAAAAAGCATTTCTCTTTTGGATTATCTCCTCAGAAGGAGACATAAGAATATTTAATAATTCAACAGTTTCTTCTCTTGAAAGCTCAAAATCCATATTATTATTTACAATCATATTCACTCTCCCCTTTCATAAACGTATTTTTCTAATCTTTCTTTATTATATGTTGTCTGACAATCAATATACATCTCTATAATACTATCATTATTATCTAAATCTTTTTCATTAAATGCTAAAAAACCATTTTTTAAATACCATTTATATTTATCTTTTAATGCATCTAACGTTATCATTCTTATAGGCCAATTTTCTGATAATTTTTTTATATTTTTAACTATAATGTTAAGCATAGTCCCGCCTATTTTATTTCCCTGATATTTAGAATCAACAGCTATAAATCTGATATGTACTGAATAAAAACACTTCATTGTCTCATCATAAAATCCATCAACCGCATCTTCACATTTATCAAGAAGAATTCTCTTAAAATTAACCATATAATAACCTAAAGTTCTATCCTTGCGGCAAAACTTATATGCATATCCATGTTGTAATAACGTCTGAAAATATGCATTTTCAATCATTTTTTCTATAGAAGCGTTTCCACATTTAAATTCAGTTACTTCTTCATTAACAAGTGTGTATACTAATTCTTCCATCTTTTGTCTCCGTTTAAACATAATGCTAATAATAAAAGGAAACAATATCCTTTATTATATCTTAAAAGCAAGAAAAATCAAACAATAATTTATAAATCGAAAATTAATATTTTAAAAGCCAACGCAAGACTCACTATACATTTAGATATTATACGTATAAAATGTTAAAATATCAATATGCTTTTCAAGATTTTCTTTGCATACCTGATATTCCGGCAGTTGTTGTATATTCCCTGAAATATATGGTTTTCTTTCAGAATAATTCTCTCTTATACCGCTTATATATTCCGTTAATACATCTATTCTTTGCTCGAAGTCATAGAACTCATTATAACAAAAGCGTTCATCAAGTTCATGATACTGCTGTATTTTCTGTTTTTCTCTTGTTATGTATTCTTCCAATTCAGCATATATTTTTTCGGAATTTGGCTCTACAGGCTCTATCGCATCACTTATATTGTATAATATTTTATTAAGATTTTCTACATATCCATCAAACAAATCATAGGTATCTGAATATTTGTTTATTGTGTTATTTACATAAGTGGTATCAATCCATCCGGCAGTTTTTTCTTGTATATAACTATGTACTTATCTTATTTTATCATAATCTATGCTTTGGAAATTTAAGCAATGTAAATCTAATTTGATCTAATTTGAGTTAAATAGAAAAATATGGAACATAAGCACATAATTAGTCATCCCATAATTGTCTATTTACCATAAATCTGAACAGCAAAAACATAAATAATAAATTAACAGCCAACGTACATGTGCCAAAAGCAGATATCATATAATAAATATTATTCTTTTGCATTTCTCCAATTAAGCTATCTAATATTAATGTTATACATCCTACAGTTATATTTACTATACAAATTCCAACAGCCGCATTCAAATAGTTCTTTAAAACTCCCAATTGAGATTTACCAATTATTCTTTTATCTTCCTTTCTATACATCTTATTTGCAAGTTTTGAAGACACCAAACCCGAAAAAGAAGTCATATAAATCACTAAAACTATTGAAACAACAGTTATCCCTTCTGAAGCTATAATTGAATAATCCACCTTAAATATATAAGATAATATTCCACAGCAAAATGAAATAAAAAATAATACAACTTTATGTTCTTTATACATATTTCAATTACCTGATTTTTTCAAAAAAAATCCTTTCTATTTCTATCTCATCATATCTATCATATTCATTTTTCGAAGTAGGAATCTCTATATTTTTTACAATATGTGTAAAATCAAAGCTTTGCTCTATTCCTGAATCATCTTCTCCGATTAAAACAATATCATTAAAAAAACCTTGATCTTTTTTCTGTTTTAAAGTTTGTATTCCATTTTTAACATTTCCTAATAATGTATTGGGATACTCAATTTGCATGGTTATTTTATCAGGAATATCTAAGCCCAATTCATTTGTCTGCTGCATAAAAATAGAATTTTCATTTGTAACATTGAATAAATTTCTATATTGAGTAAACTTCAGCTTCTTTAGTTTTTTTACTACGGCCTGAAATTCATCTAGTGAGGAATAAACATTTTTTATTACAATACCAGCTTGTAGTTCATCTGCAAAATATGCTTTTATTAAACCTTTTTTTGTAATATCACTCAAATATAACAATTTAAATTCTGTATCCAGCATTACAAACAATTGTTTTTTTAGTTCAATTTCATTTTTATTTCTAGTATTTTTATGTTGCTTCTCTTTTTTTGTGTCTAATATAATATCGCCATACAGTTTGTAATTATCATATTGACAATACATCCATAAATATCTATTATCAACCATCTTTTTTTCTATTAAAAAAACTTCGTTATTATGTTCATATTTATTATTTCCAAGCTTTACAATTTTCATTACGTCATCATATATTGAGTTATGACTCTCAATAATCATTTGTAGTGTCTTAAATTTCAAAATTTATCCCTTCCTTTGAATCAGCCGCTGCCCTCTATCTACAAATAAAGTACTCTTTGTTTTTAAAATATCAACTCTTTCTTACAAATAATTTCCCAAAATAGCCACCCTCCTCTCTGAACAGTAATCAAAAAAAGGTTAATGGTTTCTTCCTGTTCTTATGAATCAATTCGAAAAGATTTTTGGGTTCCGATTCGTTATGTTTTAACAAAAATCATTCATCTATGATAAGAAGTATAGGCTTTGTATAAGTTTAAAATATTCAAAGTCAAAATGTAATCTAATCAATTTAACTATCGTTTTCATTATCAAGCCTGTAATACTTAAAAGAAGCTATTTTAGATTTTTTTTCCACCTTTCCTTGTATTTCATTTATCACATACCCTTTAAATTCATCAATCAGAACATCATCATTTTTATAAAACAACTTATCTGATACTAATATTTTTGAATTACCATCATTATATGTTGATTCACCGTATGCATGTACATGACCAGTTAAAAATAAATCAATTTTGTTATTTTTATCAATTTCGGCGATAAAATCCTTAAATTTTTCCATATCAAATTGTGACATTACAAAACAATTGTAGATATCAGAAACTAATTCATTAATTTTTTCATCACTTCTGTCCCTATTAGGTTTTTCTATCCATTCGCAATATTCTCTTATTCTATTATATAAAGTATTTTTTTTCATTTTTTTTACAAATGCTTTTTCATTCGAATTATTACAAATACTCTTCTTTAAATACTTAAAATATTTATCCGATATTATATCTGAAGCGGATATTATTTTCCCTTTCTCAATCGCATCAAGTGCAACATTTAGTCCACGAAACTCTTTAAGTAATAAAGATTCTTCATGTGTATTTTCATTTTCTTTTTGTATTTTTGTCTTTTCTGCCAATGAACCCCATACAAATCCTGTATAAATATACATCATTCTGTATGTCATTTCAGATTTGATTGCATCTATAAAATATGTATTTACCAGTTTATTAATTGGAGCTTGCGATCCATTCTCCCATTCCCAACCCGGAATATTATCTTGGAATTTATCAATGAAATAAGACAATTTATAATCTGGTGAATAATGCATTAAACATATTCTAAATGGTTTTATATTTATTATTTCACTATTATTTTTCTTAATCACAGGTCTATCATCTATCCATTTAGATTGCCTAATTAATTCTTCAACACATTTTTTATTGACACCTAATTTATTTGTTCTGTTAGGCGTAGCTTGTCCAGAACAATTCAAATTTAATATTTTTATATTTAAATTTCTATAATCTCTTACTTCATTTAAGTCATATGGCAAAAGCAAATCTATAGGTGCATCTAAAAAGTCTATTAAAAAGTCTATAAAATACGCAAACTTTGACATAGTACCACTATCTTTATCAATCGGAATACCCGGTCCTAAGTTACGATTATACAGCGAACTTTTATATTGATTCATAGAAGCATAATCATGATTACCAGTAGAAATAACAATTCTCTTTTTCCAATCATGTGATAGGTAGCAATCATTATCCTGCCACAATTCAGCAGCTATATTAAACAACAATTTTTTTGCAAATGCATATTTTTCTTTCATGGCAGGAGCACTAGCATCTTTTGCATCAACTATATCTCCAGATACCAATAATAAGTCAATGTTTTTAGATGACTTACTTAGTTTTTCTTTTATTTTTTTTTCAATTTTTATTTCATAAGTTGTAGTATCTTCTATAATATGTAAATCCGATATATGTAATATCGACGGTTTTACATCATTAAATGATTTTTTTTCTAATGTTCGAATATAAGAATGATCAAATCTTCTATTTCCAAGTAATATATAATCTCTCGTAAGAACTTCAACTAACATTTCTCTTACAAAAAGAATGTTTCGTGCAATATCAGCCAGTTGCATTAACTTCTTATATGAAACACTACCGTATAATTCCTCATCGTTTGAGCGCTCCTTTTGTAGAATAACATAAAAATCTGCATTATTATTGTTTTTAAAAGAATAATCACCATTGTTTGAAGATAACTTAACGCAAATATATTCTATTTGATTGTCGCAATATTGAAACAAATTATTATGAAACAAATTTTTTATATAATTTTCTTTATTTTGTTTTAAATTATCTAACCTATTATTTTTTAAATGTTGAATAATTTCTCCTGCCATATTAGGCGTCATTATTTTATTATTTTGTACAAAAGGAATATAATATCCCGACTGCATAATCAACTCAGGAATAATAGATTCATTATCACATACAATATAACACATTTTGTATTCTGTGAATCCTATTATTGATCTACATATATCTTCATAAATATATGGGATATCATCTTTATTAACATTATAGTTTTTTACTTCAGATAAAACTTGTAGATTTCTAAAATAGCGAAACATATAGGCAAATTTATCATCACGTACCGGGGAAACATTTGAACCAATATGCCAAAACCTACAAAGATTACCCAAAATATTTTGATACAGAATATCTGTTTCCTTAAAACTATCTCCCACTTTGTAACAATCTTCCAACTCTTTATTAATTATTTCCCTCAAGTCCTTTATCATATAATTGTATTTTTCCGAGTAACGATACTTGGATTCTATCTTTTCAATATCTCCATGAAGCATTCTACTAATTTGACTCATTCCCGAATAAAACAATCTCGTGTTTTCAATATAACACGAAAGAAATATCCTTAATGCTATATCATTTTGCTCCATATTATCATAGATAATATTAGTGTATTTTCTAATTTCCGCAGAAACAAACCTTTCAAGTTGTATACATGATATATCATCATGTGATGTCATTATAGCCGTTTTAATTGACTTTAGATATCTTATAATTGCTGTATTTTCACTAGGGTAATTAATAATAGGAAAATAAATCTCTTTTTCTTCTCTATTATATTCAAAACATTTTAATCCATATATATACATATTTATATATGCATCAATATTATTTTTATTAACTATTCTATTCACTTGCAAATCAGACAATCTATGAAAAATCATAGTGCACATCTGATATCTCATATATGAATAAATCTCTGTTTTTTTATCTGTTTTTGTTTTGGTTTTTTTTAACTCAAGCATAATTTGCTTTATTGGTCTTACAATTCTTTTTCCTTCTTTACCTGTGGACAATTTAAAAATATTGGTTTCGCAGTCATTAGGATTTGACATTAGCATCAAATACACTTCATACATAATATTAACTATCTTTACTCTAATGGAATAATAATTAGCAAGATGTTCCCTCGAATATACCTTAAAATAAGATATAATCCATTCACAGTCAGAAACAACATCAAATGTATCATTTTTTACTGTCTTGTTCAATCCATCGGAAATAACTTTAACGACATCACAATCCTCAGTTAAATTCTCATATGCAGTTTGCATACAATAAAGTCTCATATAATCACGTACCCCTATCATATAACGTTTCACCATATCAATAATATCTGGATACATACTTGAATCATCAAAAACATCTACTATGCTTAATTTTGAGATTTTACTTAATACATTTTGGATTTTGTCATATGCATTATCATTTTGTTCCGTACAATTTAATAAGAGCCAATTTGATAAAAAATCATTTATTTGTTTATGTAATTTACAAGCAAGATTATAATCCTGTTTATTGGAATAATTATCTTCCATTTTTTCTTCAGAATAAACTCTTAGATTTGATCCGTCTGATAGATTTTGCAAACCAAGCCATTGTCTGAGCCAACTAAAATATGACGGACTCGACAAAATATCTTCGTCAATACTATCATAATACTTTGAAATCAACTGTTTCTTATGTTTTTTTTCAAGTCTCATAAATTCACTACTTAAATACTCCGTTGAAGAACGTTTTTTTAACAATTTATATTTAGTCGCAAGTGAGCAAGCAGGGCACGTATCCCGTTCCATATTATACGAAGGAACTGCAAGGTGCATATATGCAATTAATGAGTCTTGAACCGGAACATAAGATTGAATTGTATCGTAAGAGCTTCTATTAATCAATAATATAACTTTATCAAAACCATTAGGCATATCAATATCCATATTCGCTTGTGTTAATAGCATTCTAATCAACTGCCATGCTCTATTAATTAGATTTCCACTTATAATACTATTATCTACAAAATGTATTTTAAGCTTAGTCTTCATTCTATCAGCCATTAAATTTTGAATATATTCCGAAATATAATTAAATTTTGTTCTTACTTCTTCTTTATAAGCATCTTGAATATCAAAATGCAAAAAAAACGCACCGCCATGAAATATTTTATCCAAAACAGCATTCACAAAATTAGAATTTTCAATTTTCTGTGGTGAAATAATTATATTTATAGCATCATTTTCTATTTGATTTACATCATCAAGCCATGAAATAATCTCTCTTTCATTTTCCAAATAAAACTTATTGAAATCAATATAAAACTGAAAATGATCATTCTCATTAAAGGTATGTGAATAAACCACCTTACCATACAGTGATTGAATCTTTTTTCTATTCTCTTCTTTTTTATTTTGAATATCTGTATTAGTTTTTCCATTAAAAAAATCATTAAATGTACCGGTTCTTTTATCTTTCATAAGAAAGATAGCATTTGGAAGCAATTCCGATTTTTTCACATCAAAAATCGGCCTAATTGTTCCCTTCTGAATCTTACATAGCTTACATTCTTCCGGATCATACCATTCTGCTTCTGCCATAATTAAGTATTTTACTTTAGGTCTAAAACTACTATGCTTCTCTTCGCAAACTGTAACCTCTTGAGTTTCAAGATTTACATTACCATCCCAGAAACGATTTCTAATTTCATCCGAATTATTTCCTGTGTTTCCTACAAGAATAATACAATAATTTTTCACAAACATTTCATTATTAATTAATATTTTATTCTTTAATCTATTTCTGGTTACATTATGAATTTTATATATTGTAGATAAAGTCGACCCTACAGGAAGTATTGTTATTATTTTCAAATTATTACAAGATAAAAATTCATCACCAAAGAAAAGCTCAAGATTCGGTTTTCCTTCGTAAGAGCTATCATATACAACAGCTGTTTCTATCCTAAGCAATTTCATTTCTGTTTCCAAAATTTTTTTAATTTGAATAAGTAAAGAAACAGAATATTTCTCATAGCCCAAAAGAATAATTCGATCGTTATCTTCCACAACAGAATCTCGCCTGATTATTTCAGAGGCAATAATGTGTGCAAATCGATATATATTTCCATAATCATGAAATAATAATTCAGCTTCATAAAACTTATTCAAGTGAATTCTTGAGCTCAACCTAAAATGAGTATTTTGTACACAAATTCCATAAGATGTATTCTGTAAATCTTCCAAAATACTATCTTTCAAGTTCGAAATAAATAAATTATTATTCCAAAAATAATTTATATCAATATTATTTTCAGATTTGTCTGGAAACTCTGGCGGCATATACAAGTCAAACGGATATACATATATTGGATTATTGAAAATGATTTTCTCAGATTCGTTTATGATGTATGATGATGCTAAATATGAAATTATCGGGAGATATTCCAATTCATATTTCGGATGATTATACGCAAAATGACGTGCAATCAAAAAAGTAGACAACAGTTTTTGTCCGCATAGTATCGTTTCAATATTATATCTACCATTGTCCTTAATACACAGTGCTATCTGAACGTTTCTCATTCTAATATTCTGTCCTTTTATATAAAAAATCGAATATAATCTAAGAAATTCGTACAAATAATCCATACCTTGAAATAGCAATGCCATTACAAGGCCTGAATAACCATCTTCATATTCTTTAATATCTTTATTTATATCAAGTTTCCAAATTTCACTGAATAATGCCTTTGATATTATTTCCAACGAATATGCATCATTCGGCATATTCAAAACAAATATATTATTCATATAAAAATCATCTTTTTTATCACCTTCAAAAAAAATCGACAAAGTATCCCTACACTCATCAATATCTTTATTTTTTTGTGACAATAAAAAATCATTCTCTATATTACTAAATGCAAATTTTTTAACAGATAAGTAATTCATTTTTCTTCGTGGATTCGAAAAATCTTCTTTTATTTTAAGATTCTCTGTATTTAACTCTATTTTCTCCTGTATTTTATACTGTACTGGAAATAGTAACTGAAAGCAAGTAAGGTGAGTTTGATATTCATCATCCAATTTTATACATTTATCGCAATCATAATAGATGGTTCCCTTATTTGGAAGTGATGATATACAATTTAAACGTCCATCATTAACAAAAAGTATATTTTTCATTAAGCGCAATCCATAATGTACGGTTGTATCCTCAATCTCGTGTTGTTCTCTAATTTTTAAATCAAATAATTCTTCTATCGATTGTATCTTTCTTTCATAATTTGAAGGATTGTCATTAAATGTTTCTATCATTCCCTTATTATTTTCCGACCCATCTAAGACAAAAAGCTCAATAAAAATATCATTCGTATCTGAAAAAGTACTGCTACTATTTTTTGAATGCGGATACCTTTCTTCTAAATACTTAATTTTTTCTTTATCATATCTGCCCTTATAAAAATTATGAACACGAAAACCTATCCATGCTATTCCCTCTTGAGAGTGAATACATGCATTTTCTATTAATTGATACGCTGCTTCTCCATAAAAAACAGCGTCCATACGAGTTTTAATCAGTACATCCTTTAATATTTTTTTGCTATCACTAACATAATTAAATAATTGTTTAGTTATAGTTGTCTCATGTAATAATATAAGCCAAATAACAAATGAAAGCCTATCCATTTCGGGCATCCATTGTTCAATAGCATCAATTACTATTTTTCGTAACTCCTTCTTTTGATTACTATTAAGCGGATTATTTTTATCACCATGAAATATATCCTTTTCTCTCAAATTATCTATTAAAATATTTACAGCATCATCAAAATTTTTTACCATTCCTTCTGAATTGGTATAGACTCTATTAAATGGTCTTTTTAAATCTAAAAAACTTGTTAAATCATTATCTGTTATTTTTGTTATTTTCATTACAGGAAAAATATTTCCAGGTTTAACTCTTTTTAATAATTCTTCTGACTTACAAACTTCTTTTTTCCAATCTATCAAAGATTTACCATCTAAATTAAATGTAAAATGAGATTCTTCTTTAACAAACAAAAGAAATATAATAGTTCTTATTATATCAGCATTAGCACTATCCGGATCATAAATAATATTAATAATTAATGGGCATTTATTACTTATTTTTCCTTTTTTATACATGATATCTATAAGGGGAAAGACATACTGCAATTCCAAGAAATCCTCTATATAAAGTAAATTTTCACTTTTACCATAAAATAAGTCAAGCGGTATAATATTATTACCCTCTATATAAAATTTGTATATTTTTTTCCATTTATTATAGACAGATTCAATATAATTCATTTTATCACCTCTGGTATTTTATTATTATTCATCAAAATAATTTATAGTAAAAATCAAGTACATATCTATGTATTCAATCTACTAAAATTTTATACTCATATTATTACGACATTTTTTTCTTATGTAAGCATAATCAGCCATCTGCTTACCTAGTGATACTCTGTTTCTTTAGTAAATATGTATTGTTTCATTAATAATCATTTGTTAATAAATTTTAAATCTTTATCTTTTACAAGTTGTAACTCACAATCATATAAATCATTATATTCGTGTTTAAATTTGGGGCTTGTTAACCTAAACGTTTTCATTAAAACCTGACAATATGGATATTCATCAGAGTATTGTACTCCACTGGTAGGAAAAACATAGTTAAAACCCATATTAAATGCCTTAATTGATGCGCAAGAAAAATACTTTATTCCAATTAATTTGTCCTTTCCATCATTTTCTACTTTGCTCATTTCGATACGAATCCACTGCATTAAAAGTTATGGAATAATATATTCAGCAGCAAAAGGATTTAATTTGCTTGTATGAGCAGGCGGATATGAACGGCTACCAAAGTATATATGATTTCTTATTGTAAGTATAGTCAAACGATCTTTTAATCAATAAATCATAGCTTTCTTCATTGATATATTCTTTAAAAGATGATTGAGGTTTAACGGACAAATCAATAATATCAATTTCGGTATTGCTATAGTCTTGGTTTTCTTCGGTGTCAAAGCGTGAAGCAAGTGCATATTTGTTAAATGGATTGTGATGTATTTCTTCGCAGCACAAAGCGACTGATGTACCTAAATACAGAATAGGATAACCGGCAATACTATACCGACATGTTGCGACTTTTAATCTTAAATTGTATAATGTACCTATAATAAAAGCGAGAAGCTATACTACAAAGCACATGGATGTGAGTCAAAAAAAATCTCTCGTTTTAGACAGCATATTAATCAGTGTAAGTTTCACTTTCCAAGCACAAATAAGGGACTTTAATAGACCGTACACTAAGAATTGTTTTAACTCTTGTTAAATGTGTGGTGGAACAGTCAAT
>ODAI010107526.1_pt1 | contig 12190 bp, 8 predicted proteins | sample 1539321 | NCBI WGS metagenome assembly ODAI01 (sample SAMN02144231, study PRJEB22623) | gut metagenome | biome: sheep rumen | host: Ovis aries | place: New Zealand
GCAAGCTGCGTTATCGCACTCAGGAAGAGGTTTTAAATGTTGCCCGCGAATACCACCGCCGTAAGCTTCCTCTGGATGTAATTGTAATAGACTTTTTCCACTGGACCTGCCAGGGCGACTTTAAGTTTGACCCAAAAGACTGGCCTGACCCGGACGCTATGGTTCGCGAGCTTAGCGAACTGGGCGTGCGTCTTATGGTTAGTGTATGGCCAACCGTAGATGAGCGCAGCGAAAACTTTGAAGAAATGGCAGCCCAGGGGCTTTTAATCAGCTTTGACCGACGCGGCGGCTTTAACATGGACTGGATGGGAAATACAGTTTTCTTTGATACAACAAATCCGGCAACGCGTGAATACGTTTGGAACAAGTGCAAGGAAAACTACTTTAAAAAAGGTATTCAGCTTTTCTGGCTGGATGAAGCAGAACCTGAGTACGGTCTTTATGAATTTGAACATTACAAGTACCACATAGGACCTGCAATGGAATGTTCAAATATCTATCCATATTATTATGCCAAAGGCTTTTATGATGGTTTAAAAGAAGAAGGCCTAGAGCAGCCGCTTAGTCTTGTTCGCTGTGCCTGGGCAGGCTCTCAGAAATTTGGCGTCGTTGTCTGGAGTGGTGATGTTCATTCAGATTTCAGGAGCTTCCGCAATCAGATTCAGGCAGGCTTGAGCATGGCTATTGCCGGAATTCCATGGTGGACTACAGATATTGGTGGCTTCCTTGGAGGCGATATAAAAGACGACTCCTTCCGCGAGCTTTTAATCCGCTGGTTTCAGTGGGGAGTTTTCTGCCCGGTAATGCGCCTGCATGGTGAACGCCCTCCTTTTAAGCCTCAGGCTGCCGGAGACGATTTTCATCAGATTCGTGGACATCAAATAAAGCAGATGGAAAGCGGTCAGGATAACGAAATCTGGTCTTTTGGTTGTCTTTCTGATGGAAGGGAAGTTTACCCTATACTGCGAGCCCAGCTTGCTTTGCGAGAGCAGCTTCGTCCTTACATAAAGAGACAGATGCAGGCTGCCAGCGAAAAAGGTTCTCCTGTTATGCGCCCTCTTTTCTATGATTTTCCAGAGGATTCTAAGTCTTGGGAAATTGAAGATGAATATATGTTTGGTTCTGATTATCTTGTTTGTCCGGTAACAAGCGCAGGACAGGTGGAAAGAAAGGTTTATTTACCGCCGCTTGCTAATGGACAAAAGTGGGTAGAACTAAAATGCCACGAAAGCAGCAATTCAAATATCTGCTGGCAGGCGGATGGCAGTGAATTTAAAGGCGGACAGACAGTTTGTGTTCCAGCTCCGCTGGAACACATTCCGGTTTTTGTCCGTATTAATTAATCAGCAGTTTCTGCAGCTTCTGCGGCTTCCAAAACGCCGTAGAAGGCAGGCTTTGCTATAAATTCTTTTGTTTCAAATAAGAGAGGCTTCTGGGTGTGTCCTTTATATTCCTGTAGGGCATTCAACCAGGTGCCTTCATCGTTTAGACCCCACAAAGAAACTCCTTCTACGCCCTTGTGGTCAGCTGTTTTTCTGTTTGCAATGAAAACCTTAAAGAAATCCTTGTATTTAATTTTCATTCGAACAGGGCTGTAAGGCTTATCACCATGGCCAATGTCCAGCTCTGTAATCTGAACGTTTAATCCATGGTTTACAAAATCCTGAATTGCAGCTTCAAAGCTGTCTGGACCGGTTACAATTGTATCCATACCTACATGGCTTTGCATACCAACAGCGTCAATTCTTGCATCCGGGGCAGCTTTAATTGATTCTATAATTTTTAAAATTCCCTTTCTCTTTCTTGGAGAAGAACAGCCATAATCATTGTAAACCAGTTCTACATCTGCAGGGGCATATTTGTTTGCATAACGGAAGGCATTTACAATGTAAGTGCCATCACCATAGATTGCAGTCCAGTCGCTTGTTTCTTTTCCGCGAACCCAGTTTGTTTCAGTTACGTTGTCAGAGCAGGCTTCATTTACAACATCCCATACTTTTATAATGTGTTCACCATTATTATTTTCTGCTTCCCACTGAGCATTATGCTCCATCATAGTTTTAATATACCATTCAAGACGGGCATTCATTTCTTCAGGGCTTACCAGCTCTCCATCAACTTTCCAGTCACTTCTAAAGAACCATTTTGGAGTCTGGGCATGCCATAAAAGGGTGTGTCCCCTCATTTTTAATCCGTTTTCTTTACAGATTCTAAGACAGGAATCTGAACGGGTAAATCTTGGTACGTCGGCAGGTACCTTGTAAGCTTTTCCATCTTCACCAATAAAATCTGTAAATTTTCGTGGAGTAGTCCAGTTAAAAATAAAGTCAGGCTTAAATTCATTTCCCATTGTGATATAATCAACCTGATATTTAAGTCCGGCCTGAACTTCATCGAGAACCAGCTCATTCTGGTAGGTTGTTGCAAAACCAAAATAATCAAAATATTCTTTGTAGGCTTCTTTAAGGGAAGGAACCTCCAGCCAGCTTTTCTTTTCAAACTTCTGTTTGCCAATTCCGTCTCCCTGTAAAGTAAAACGGAAGTTTTTTAGATAAACCGTAAGGTTTTCTTTATTCATTCCGGCCCCAGAAAGATAGAATTGACGATTTTTTCCAACATGAATGTAGGTACTTCCTTCAAGCTTTGTCCATTCGTCTGAATTCAGATATTCTCTGTAAAGCTGAGGAAAATTTTCATCAACTTCGTTAATCATCCAAATGATTTCTGTTTTTCCGCCTTCTTTATCAACTACCTTCATATCGCAGTTGAATTCAATATAAATGTCCTTGTCCGAATAATTTGCAAGGCTTATTGAAAGAGGATTGTTTTTGCTTGTTTGTGAAAGGTCAGCGATAGTTACGTTGCTATAGCCATCAACCTTCTTTCCATAAGCAATAGCTTTGCCATCTTCATCTACTCTTGTTATGGAAATGCTTCCATCTTTATTTTCGATAATTCTAGGCTCTTTTTTTTCTCCTGAACATCCGGCCAGCAAAAGAGTCAAAATTACAGAAGAAAGTAATATTAGTTTTTTCATTTTTTACACCTCACATTCTAGTATACCACAAGAGGCGCAATATACAAAGCTAAAAAAATAGACTATAATAGAATAGAAAATCAGATTAAATTGAAGGATTTTTATGGCAATTACATTAAAAGAAAAGTATGGCAGCCTTTTTGCAGAAATGGCAAAAATTTCTCATGCTGCTGCCAAAATTGATGAAACAAAGGTTTATGAAGAAGCAAACCTTGAATCTCGAAAGTATATGTACAAGGTTCTGGATGAATATTTTAAGAGCGATTCAGGACTGAAGAACATTGAAAATTTTAAGAAATTTTATGAATCAGTTGTTAATGAAGGAAAAAATGGTCTTATTTTAATGGAGCATTATTCCAACCTCGATTTGCCTGCAATTCTTTATCTTTTGGAAAAGCAGGGTGAACCATGGGCCAAAGATTTTTCTTCTCGTATAGTTGCAGTTGCCGGAATGAAGCTGAACGAAGCAAGTGCGGGCGTGCGTGCTTTTACAGAAGGCTTTACTCGTGTAGTAATTTATCCTACCCGTTCTTTGAATGCTGCCGAAGAAAAAGCCGTTTCTGAGGAAGAAAAAATTGCAGAAGAGCAGAAGGCTCGTAAAATTAATTTTGCTGCAATGCGTGCTATGGATGGCTGCAAAAAACGCGGACAGATTATTCTGGTATTCCCAAGTGGTACCCGCTATAGACCTGGAAAACCGGAAACAAAAAGAGGTCTTCGCGAAATAGACAGCTATCTGCGTCTTTTTGACAATATGATTCTTGTTTCTATAAACGGAAATGCCTTGCGCCTGAATCCGGATGATCCGGAAGATATGCTTGCCGATCTTCTTGTTGAAGATACAGTAACTCTTACAGCAAGTCCTGTAATTGCCTGCAAACAGTTCCGCGAAGAGGTCCTTTCAAAGCTTCCTGACGACGAGCCTGACCCTAAGCAAAAGACAGTTGACCGCGTAATGGAAATTCTGGAAGAGCAGCACTGCGCTGTAGAGAAGAATAGATAGATTGCTGCGCTTGACGCGACAAGCTTATGGAGAATACTATGAAAATTTTGAATGTAAAAGACGAGCTTTCCCGCACAAGTTATCCTGGACGTGGAATTATTGCCGGAAAATCTGAAGATGGAAAATATGCTGTTTCTGCTTACTGGACAATGGGACGCAGTGCAGGCAGCCGTAACCGTGTTTTTGTTAGCAGTAATGATGGCGAAGCTGGTACAGAAGTAATCCGTACAAAAGCTTTTGATGAAACTCTTATTGCCGGAGATCCAAGCCTTATTATTTATGCCGCAGTTCGCGAGCTTGGTAAAAAGACAATTGTTACAAATGGTGACCAGACAGATACAATTTTTGAAGGATTGAAAAAAGGTCTTACTTTTGAGCAGTCTCTTCGCGGCCGTAAATACGAACACGATGCTCCAAACTTTACACCACGTATTTCTTCTTTGCTTGACCTTGAAGGTGGAGTAGACGGCGGTTATGCATACTCTCTTTCAATTTTGAAGAGTGATTGTGGAAACGGCGACAATACCTTGCGTTTTACTTATACCTACGATAATCCTCAGAATGGAGAAGGACACTATATTCATACATATATGGAAGATGGTAATCCTCTTCCTAGCTTTGAAGGCGAACCTGTAAAGCTGGCTCTTCATGGTGATATAAATCAGTTGGCAGATGAAATTTGGAATTCTCTTAATGCTGATAATAAAGTTTCTCTTTTTGTACGATATATTGACCTTGCTACAGGAAAAAGTGAAACCCGTATTCTTAACAAGAATGTCTAAAGTTTTCTGGGCTTGGTAATTATAAAGAAACGGAGGTGTCATGAAATCAAAATCTTTTCACAGATTTACTTTCACTAATGCTTCCGTTTTTTTTATCATCTTTTTATCAGCCTTTCTGTTACTCTTTTCTGCCTGTTCCAGCATAAAAAATAAAAATTGGGACGGAACTCAAATTATAAATCCAAAATACAGCGATTTTACTCTTGCTACAGATGCTTATTTGCAAGACCTGCATTTTCAGGGCTCTGTGCTTGTGGGTAAGGGCAAAGATATAATTTTTGCCAAGGGCTTTGGCCGTTGTGATCCAAATGATGAAAAGTCGCATGTTATTTTTTTGAATGCGACCTTTGAAACCGGCTCTATTTCTAAGCAGATGACAGCGGCCGCAATTATGCAGCTGGTAGAAAAAAAACAGCTTAGTGTTTCTGATCCGCTTTCAAAATATTTCCCGGACTATGCTTATGGCGACGAAATAACAATTGAAATGCTTTTGAATATGAGGTCCGGACTTACTGACCACATAAATGAAGCAGACGAGTTTTTTCCAATCAACATTTATCGTCTGATTGAAAAAAATCAGCTGGCCTGTAAGCCGGTAGATAAAGATTTAGTAATCACCTATTTTTATGATGCTCCTCTGCTTGCAAAACCGAACAGCACATATTTTTACTGCAACACAAATTACTTTTTGCTTGCAAAAATAGTTGAACAGGTAAGCGGAATGTCTTACGGAGATTATATCCGCAAAAATATTTTCAAAAAGGCAGGAATGACCCATTCAAATCTAAGCTTCCAGGGAACCGATACAAAGGGCTATGACCGTTATGGCCGCTATTACAGTATTCCGGCAAATCTTGCAGTTGGCTGTGGAGATGTAAATTCCTGCGTAACAGATTTGTTCAAGTGGAATGTGCTTTTTGCTGAAGGAAAAATTGTAAATAAAAAATCGTTGCGGCAAATGCTGGATACAGAATCTTATGGTTATGGGATTTATGTAAAAAATAAAACAATGTTTCACTCTGGAACTACAAATGTTTTTAATGCCTATAATTTTTACGATTTTGATAATAAGCTTTCAATCATCGTGCTCGCTAACAGACCAATTTATATGAGTAATGCGACCTTTATAGCAGACAATATTAAAACGATTTATCAAAATTTTGATAAATAATGTCTAATTTTCAAAGTTGAATTTGATTTGATTTTTCTTAACAGGCTTTATAATAGCATTGACATAAAAGTCAGTGACAAAAAAGTCAGCAGGTAAGAAAAATGAATCAATCTTCTATTAGTAAGAATTTTGATGTCCGAAAATGCATTACAACCCTTCTTAATTGGGCATCTAAAATTACTGTTTTATTAATTTTTATTTTCATGTTTATTGGCAGAATGAATCCTGCCAGAATTTCTGGTCTAATGGGAAGCGACAGCTCTCTTATTAAATCTGCTTTTTATTTCAGGGGTTATGTGCGTCCACTTCTAGATGCAGAAAAGAATACTGCAAAGGAAAGCGAAAGCGATTTAAGCGGTCTTTCTGCAGAGGAAGATTCTTATGATGATTTCTATTCTAATTTTGCAGCAATGGTAGAATCCTCTGCAGCTGATACTTCAGATTTTTCTTTTGAAGATTTTGATGATGATAATCAAAAAGCAAAGAAAATTAAGGCAAACAGCTTTTCTGCAGAATGGAAGGGCTTTAAAAGTCGCCATGCTCAAATTGCAGAGGCTTTAGAAAGTGCCCACAAGTGCAGTCTTTTTACTTTTTTTGCAGTTTTATTGGCTGTAATTGGTGTTTACCTTGCCTTTGGAAGTAATAAAATCAGAAAAATTGGAAACTTTTTAATTGGAGCAGGCTCTATTCTCATCATTATTTCCATGATGACTTATGCCGCTCCACAGGTTCAGCTTTCTTCGGCTCTGGACTCTCTAAATGTTATGCCAATTCCTTCAAAAGGAATTTCTGCCTTTATAAGCTTTAGCATTATTGCCATTTTACTCTCGGCTGCTCTTTTGGTGATGGAAAAAGCTCCGGCAAATGAAAAATCTGCGCTTTCTGCTCAGCCATTTATGATTACATATCGACTGCTTGCGCTTCTTCTTTTTGTTCTTCTGTTTATACCGGGAGCAAATCCTGCAAGAATTTCGCTGAATATCAGCCGCAATGTTTCTTTATTTACATCAGGCTTTTCATACGGAACCTATACACATAATATGGAAAGACTTTTTATCCGCGGCTGGCTGCCGGAAAGTGTTATGGTTGGAGCCTTTATTTTCAGCCTTATTTCTTGTCTGGGAATCATTGCCTGCGGAGCCGGTTCCTGCATGTCTGTTGGAAACAACAAGCTTAAGAGATATGCGCATTTTGCAATTTTAGGCGGAAGTGCAATAAGCTTTTTTAGTATGTTTGGACTTTTGCATGCATACACCCTGCTTATTTCAAGCGAAAATGTTTCTAAAATAGAACCGCTGGAGCCTCATTCAATTACACTTTTCTGTGTTTTACTGGCCTTTATTTTTATTTCAGCTCTTGTGGCCTTCCTTACCACTCCATCTCCGGCAAAAGAGGAAGCTTGTAAAATTGAAGCTCCTTATCAGCTCTTTTTAATGCTTTTACCTTTCCTTATTCTGGTATTCATTTTCAGCTATCTGCCTTTGTGGGGCTGGCGTTATGCCTTCTTTGACTACAATGCCGGCGACACCCTTTCTATGGATAAGTGGGTTGGCTTAAAGTGGTTTAAGGCTCCATTTGAAAATGCAGCTACCCGTTCAGATATTATTCGTGTATTGCGAAATACTCTGGTAATGAGCGGTCTTGGAATTGCTACCAGCTGGCTTCCAATGGTTTTTGCCATCTTTCTTTCAGAAATTAAAAACACCCAGGCCCGCAAGGTTATTCAGACTTTAACAACTATTCCAAACTTTATTTCCTGGGTTTTGGTTTATGCAATTGCTTTCTGTATTTTTGGAACTGAAGGCTTTATTTCCAGTCTGATGGTAAATACCGGCATTTGGGAGCGCGGTGTAAACATGCTGATGGGCGAAAAGTTTATCTGGCTTAAGATGTGGCTTTGGGGTACCTGGAAGGGTCTTGGATGGTCTGCAATTATGTATATTGCCGCAATTTCAGGAATTGACCAGCAGCTTTATGAAGCCGCAACTGTAGATGGTGCCGGTCGTTTCCAGAAAATCTGGCATATCACAATTCCGGAATTGTTCCCAACCTACATTGTTCTTTTAATTCTTTCGGTTTCAAACCTTTTGAGTAACGGTATGGATCAGTATCTTGTATTCAAAAATCCTACAAATAAAGGTCCAATTGAAGTTCTTGATTTGTATGTTTATCAGTTGAGCTTTGGACAAACTGCAAACAGTAATATTCCATTCTCTACAGTTGTCAGTATGTTTAAGTCTTTAGTGAGCGTGCTTTTGCTTTTCATCACTAATAAAATTTCAAAATGGATTCGAGGAAGTTCGATTTTCTAGGATGATTAAAAAAGCATCGCGAAATAATTAAGGAGAATAACTATGGTAGAAAAACGTTCTATAAGTGATATAGTTTTTAATATAATAAACTACGCCTTTTTTGGGCTTTTTACAATTATTTGTGTATTTCCTTTCTATTATTTATTGATAAATACAATTTCAAATAACGGTCTGGTTGCCAAGGGATTAATTAACTTTTATCCACGGGGTATTCAGTTTAAGAATTATTACAATCTGCGAAACGTAAGTGGTCTTGGAACTTCATTTCTGGTAACTCTTGCCCGCACTTTGATTGGAACTGCAACTTCTACAGCAGTTTCTGGATTTGTTGGCTATCTGGTTACAAAAAAAGAAATGTGGCACAGAAAGCTTGCCTACCGCTTTATGATTGTAACAATGTATTTTAGTGCCGGATTAATTCCATGGTTTACAACAATGCAAATGCTTGGTCTTACAAACAACTTCCTGGGTTATATAATTCCGGGACTTGTAAGCGTTTACAACATTATCATGGTAAAAACTTATGTTGAATCAATTCCGGCAGAACTGGAAGAAAGTGCCCAGATTGATGGAGCTTCTTACTTCACAATCTTTTTAAAAATAATCTGGCCTCTTTCAAAGCCTATTCTTGCAACAATTGCAATCTGGTGTGCAGTAGGTCACTGGAACTCTTTCCAGGATTCCCTTGTTTTGATGAGTGGTGCTCCTCATCTTAAAACTTTGCAGGAGCGCTTATACATTTACCTGACCCAGTCTTCAAACCTTGCAGCATCTATGGGTACTTCTACAACTGGTTTGAGTGAAGCTCAGCGTCAGGAAATGATGAATACAAAATCTATCCAGTATACAGTTGCCATGGTAACTGCAATCCCAATTCTGCTTGTGTACCCATTCATGCAGAAATACTTTGTAAAGGGAATTATGCTGGGTGCGGTAAAAGGTTAATAATAGAAGATTCGTTAAAAAAAATTGCGAGCAGTGCGGAGCAATTTTTTAGAATCTTCCACTTAAAATGTTAATTCCAACAGGAGGATATATGAAAAAGGTAAAACTTTTTGCTTTAGCTGGAGCACTTGCTCTCTCTGCTATGGTAATTGGTTGCGGCGGCAGCAAAACTGCTGAAAATGGAGTAGACGAACTTGCTATTTCTACATCCGCAAAGTCAGAAGGAAACATCAAAAAAATCAGACCAAAAGAGCCTGTAACTCTTGATGTTTATTCACAGCTTGCAAATTATTCAGGTATGCAGACAGGCTGGTTTGCAGATCTTATGCTTGCAAAGTTCAATGTTAAAATCAACATTATTCCAGATACTGGTGGAGCTTACCAGACACGTATGGAAGCCGGCAACCTTGGAGACATTGTTGTTTGGGGTGATAACACAGATAAGTATTCTGCTGCTTGTAAAAAAGGAATGCTTTTGGACTGGGAAGAAGATAATATGCTTGCTCAGTGGGCACCATATATCAATAACAACATGAAGCTTGCTCTTCAGAAGAACAAGTACATGGATTCTCCAGACAAGAAGCTTCATGGATACGGATTCAATGTTTCTACATCTGCAAAAGATATTCAGGAATTCTTCTATACATGGGATTTGCGCTTTGACCTTTATGAACAGATTGGTAAGCCAGAAATCAAGACTCTTGATGACATGGTAGATGTTCTTGCAAAAATGAAGGAAATCTGTCCTACAGATGATAACGGAAAACCAACTTATGGTCTTTCTTTGTTCAACGACTGGGATGGAAACATGGTAATGTATGTTAAGTCTTTGGCAACTGCTTACTTTGGATATGATGAATTTGACTTTGGTCTTTTTGACCCAGATGAAGGAAAATTCTATGATTGTCTTGGAGAAAACAGCCCATATCTTTACTGCTTGAAATTCATCAACAAGTTGAACCAGAAAGGTTTGGTTGACCCAGACTCAATGACTCAGAAATATGGCGGAATGTCAGAAGACTATCAGAACGGAACTGCATTCTGGAACATCTTTAACTGGATGGCTTCTGGTGCTTATAACACAGATGCTCACGTTCAGAGCGGAAAGGCTATGTACCCTGTTCTTCCAAAAGATGCTCATCCAATCGTTTATGGTCAGAGCGTATATGGTGGAAACCGCCTCTGGACAATCGGTGCTAAAACTGCTTACCCAGAACTTTGTCTTGCAATCATCAACTGGTTCTCTACTCCAGAAGGATATATGACAATTGAATACGGTCCACGTGGTGTATGTTGGGATATTAAAGATGGAAAGACATACTTTACAGAACTTGGAAAGAAGGCTCAGGCTGATCAGAACAACACAGAAATGCCTGCTCCTTACAAAGGATCATTCCACGACGGTGCTTTCCAGATTAACAACACAACATGGTGTAAAGATTCACACAACCCTCTTACAACAAGCGAAACTTACAACAAGACTAACTGGGAATCAGAACAGCTTCCTGCTCAGTCTGATATTGAAGCCCGCTGGCGTGAATGGGCTGGTGCTACAACTCCAAACCGCTATATGCAGAAGTCTAACTACCGTGTAAGCCCTGGTTCTCTCTTTACAGGTGCCGGAGTTCCAGATGATTTGACAATGAAGTGGAATCAGGTTGCTGAATGTATTAAGAATGAAACCTGGAATGCAATTTATGCAAAGACAGATGCAGAATACGATGCAATTGTTGCAAAGATGATTAGCGATGCTAAGTCTTACGGTTACGATGACTGTATTGCTCACTCTTTGAAGCAGGCAGAAAAACGTGCTGCAGCTGAAAAGCTTGCTAAGGCTCAGTAAACAGTAAAATAAAAAAAATCCCGCGTGCTTCGCAAAATGAAGTACGCGGGATTTTTTTATGCATCTTCTTCTTTTATTTCTGGAATTTCTGGGGGTGGTGGCAATAATGAAGGGTCAAACAAAAGCTCCCAGTCTTCGTAGTAAGAAAGAAAGCCCTGCTTGTCTCCACATTCAAGAATGTTGTAGACTTCGTGAAGTCTGTTTTTTAGAGTCCCTTCTGTAATACCTTCGTTATTTGCAATTACAGAATATTTTTCTCGTTTCTGTATTCCTTGCAAAATACGACAGTCGCGCTCGTTTAGTTTAGGGTATAAGGCAAGGTTCAGTTTTTTGTCTTCAAACATTATTGTGTTAAGGTAATATCCGTGAAAAAAGAATGTTGCCAATGCAAGTACAAGAATACCTCCTGCATTTATTACAAAATAATTGATAAAATTATGAAAGCCAAAGCGCAGGTGTGTTAAAAGCAAGGCAAAATAAACGCAGCCTAAAATTATCAATTTTGTTTTTTTATGATTCTTCATCAGCCCCCTTGCTAAAAGTATAGAAATGCCCAAAACATACATGAGCAGCCCCATATAATTTCGTGGTTCAAAAGGAATGATTGTGAAACTGTAAAAAAACGCCGTGCAAGACAATAGTCCAATTTTTTTAGGAAAAACGGCAATTACTATAAACAAAACTATAGTTATAAAATTAAAAATACGAAACATAAAATTATAATAATTAATTGAATGTTCTTTAATTATGTTTGTTATTGCTTTGCCAGTAAAAAAATGACTTATTTCTGTAATTATTAGAAATAGTGCACAACTTATAGAAATAAGTCTAAAGCACCTCAATGCATATTTTGTATAAAAGAATTTATGCTTCATAAATATTACCCCCACTCTAGTTTTATCGGTATAAAATATCTATCCAAGTCAGGACATTCAAATTCATCAATCTTCTTTTTTAATTTTGATTTTAATTCTTTATAATTCCAGTTCCCGTTGGCTATGGGGTTATAAATGCCGTTCGGTAAATCTTTTTCTTTTGAGCGGTTATAGCCTTCTATCATAATATAAGCAAGCATATTCATTCCATGCTCAATTACA
>ODAI012816364.1_pt1 | contig 12189 bp, 2 predicted proteins | sample 1539321 | NCBI WGS metagenome assembly ODAI01 (sample SAMN02144231, study PRJEB22623) | gut metagenome | biome: sheep rumen | host: Ovis aries | place: New Zealand
CTTCTCCCACCTGTACACGAAATGGGTGCACGACAACGGGTACTCGGTCTACGACGGCAGGCGGATTCCTTTGCCCAGGCCGCGCTACGTTGTCTTCTATATAGGCGAGGGTGACCGTCCCGACCGCGAGGTCGTTAGGCTCTCGGACGCCTTCACGGGGGAGCGGGACCCCAGCGCCCCCGACGCGCTCGAGGTGGCGGCGGAGGTGTACAACATCAACGAGGGGCGCAACGAGGAGATTGCCTCCGCGCGCTCCGCGCTCGCCGGGTACGCGCACCTCATCGCGAGAATCAGGCAGGGCCGGTCGGGCGGTATGGGCGCCGACGATGCGATAGACTGGGGGATAGATCGCTGCATCGCCGAGGGCGTGCTCGCGGACTACCTGTCGAGGAGGAGGGCTGACGTGAAGGACATGATCCTGACCGAGTTCGACATGGAGGACACCGCCAGGCGCATCGTGGGGCGCCGCCGGGAGGAGCTTCTCCGCGAGGGCGAGAAGATCGGCGAGGAACGTGGGCTCAAGCTGGGCGAGGAGCGCGGGCAAAGGATCGGCGAGGAGCGCCAGCGCGAGGCGTTCCTGGCGCGTGCGTCGGAGGCCGTGTCCAGCGGGGCGCTGACGGTTGAGGAAGCTGCGAGCTTGTTCGGCTTCGGCGTCGACGAGATCGGTAGTGTCGGAAAAGTTGGTGTAACGGCCTCTTCGTAGGGAGCAAGGCCATCACCTTGAATCGTCGATCATCCGGTATCCTACGCCGCCTCCATCTCGTCCGCAAGCTCGAGGCTGGACTCGATGGCCCGCTCGGCCACCAGCCGCCACTCCCTCTGCCTCTCCGGCGTCGGAACCTCCTCCGCCCGAGCCGCCCTGGACTCGTCGTAGAGCTCGGCCATCCTCTTCTCGGAGAAGTCCCTGGCCTCCTGCCACTCCTCGTCCATGTCGCACATGACGGCTCCGGCCAGCCGCTCCAGCGACTTGACGGACGGGAAAACCTGCACCACCCGCGACCTGCGCTTTATCTCGCGGTTGGCCCGCTCCTGCACGTTGTTGGTGCGCAGCCGCTTCCAGTGACTGGCGGGGAAGTCGAGGTATGCGAGCGCGTCGGGCTCGGCCTCCTCCAGGATGCGCGCGGCCTCCCCGCAGCACTTCTCCAGCATCTCTATGGCGAGGTGGTAGGCGGCCCTCACGGCGCCGGCCTCCTTGAGCCTGAACACCGGCGCCACGATGCGCGAGACGCGCCGCTGCAGCGACCTCGAGCCCGCCGCCCGCGCGCAGTCGCGCATGAGGTGCACGACGCAGCGCTGCCAGGCGGCGCCCTGGAAGACCTCCTCTATCGCCCTCCTCAGCCCCTCGTGGGCGTCGGAGGTAACGAGCTCGACGCCGGTGACGCCGCGCGCCCTGACGCGCCTCAGGAACGCCAGCCACGAGTCGTAGCTCTCGGTGTCGACCACGGCGATCCCGAGGACGCGCCGCCAGCCGTCCTCGTCGCATCCGATGGCCGTGACCACGGCCGTGGAGGCGACGCGCCGCTCGCGGCGGCACCTCACGTAGGTGGCATCTATCCAGAGGTACGGCGTGCGGCACGCGCCGAGCGGCCTCGTGGCGAGCTCCTGCACCTCGGAGTCGAGGCGCTCGCAGATCGCGCTGACCTGGTCCTTCGAGAGGCGCTCGATGCCCATCGCCGCGGCGACCCTCTGCACCTTCCTGGTGCTGGTGCCCGTGGCGTACATCTCGGAGACCGCCGCGACGATCGCGCGGTCGACCCTCTGGTAGCGCTCGAGCACGTCGTCGGGGAAGAAGCTGCCTACGCGGAGCTTCGGTATGCGAAGGTTGAGGATGCCCACGCAGGTCACCAGCCTGCGCTCGCGGTAGCCGTTCCTGCTGTTGCCGGTCGCCCCGCAGAGCTGGTCGGCCTCGGCGCTCATGATCTCGTTCACGACCGACTCGGCGAGCTGCCTCAGCACCTCCTGGAGGTTTATGAACCCGTCCTCGAACCGTGGCATGGTAGCCGCCTGCGCGACCGTCACGTCTGCTATGCTGTCCATTGCGGTCATTGCCTTTCTCTAGAATCTGATTTGTCGCGATTTCAAATTCTAGGCAATGGCCGTCTCCCTTACAAAGGGGCCGTTCCCGGGCTTACACCAACATTCCCGACGCGATCACGAGATCGCGGGTGCTTTGGACTGCCGATAGCCGAGCTCACCGTGCCCATATACAAGTGAGCATAGAGAGCCTAATGGGAGTAGCCCTATCGATTCACCTGAACCGATAGGGCTACTCCCATTAGGCTCTTGGACTACTTCCAATCGGTTTAGGCGCATCTAAAAAGCGGGTCCCCCGCGATCGCAGAGGACCCGCCGCTAGTGGCATTGCGTCAGCCTTGGAGCGTGCTTGCCGGGTTCCGGCCTACTGCATGCTGGAGGCGCGCTTCTTGGTGAGCAGGTAGACCGCCGCGCCGGCGACCATCACGCCGCCCACGACGTACAGGATCGTGGTGCCCATGCCGCCGGTGCTGGGGAGCTGGGTGCCGGAGTTGTTCTCAACGTCGGACGTAACAGTCAGCTTCGTCTCGTCAGAGTTAGAACCAGCGATGGTGATATCCTTGGGCTCGGTGAGCAGGTTGTAGCCCTCGGGAGCCTCGACCTCGATAAGCTCGTACTTGCCGTCCTCAAGGCCATCGAACTCAGCCTCACCTTGCGCATTGGTGGTCACGACGGTGATTGACGTGTTGGCAGCGAGTTGTGCAAGCGTCGGATTACCCGAAACCTCAACCCACTTCACGTCCTTGGCGGTGCTGTCGTAGTAGTAGTACTTTCCGGCCACGATGTCGCTCTCGTGGCTGTCACCAGTTGCAGTCCCAACTTCCTTGACCTTGAGCACGAACTTCGCGCCCTTGAGCTTGGTCGTCTTATTGGAGCCGTCGACCTTGTTGATAACCAGCTTCGAGGAGTACGTCTTGACCTCGACAGGAGGCGTGGTGTCCTTCTTGGTGCCGTCCTTCGGGTCGTTGTTGTAGTCAAGGGTCGCATGGTTGTTGTCAATCTTGGATACAGCCTGCTCGTTCACCGTCGCGGTGTAGGTGACTTCGATCTTGTCGTTGTAGGTGTACTTGGCGACCCACTCCGGCGCGTTAGCAGTGCCGTCATTCTTGAGCAGGTTGATCGTCAGCTCGAAGTCGTTGCCATCAGACGGGTTAGCCGCGAACGTGTAGTCCGTGTCGGCGGTAAGGGTCTGGCTGCCGATTTTGACGGTGACCGTATTGTTCCCGTCATAGGTCAGGCCGGCGGACGTCTTGTCCTTGAAGGTGAACTCGTACTTGGCGTAGCCGGTGGTGTCGGGAACCTTGCTCTCAAGCTTATAGGTTACCTTCTGGCCGACCTCGGTAGAGACGTCGTCGGCGGTCTTGGTCATCGTCGGGAACTCGGCCTTCTGCACGATCTTGCCGTTGGGAGCCGTGTTGGTGAGGGAGACGATGCTGGTGTAGTCACCGGACCGGACGCTTGCGCCCTTGGGATAGACCATGTAGTAGCCAAGGCCCAGGTCGTCGAACTTTACCTGAGTGGCTCCCTTTTCGACACTAATGCTCTTGGTCGCAGCGACTGAGTTGGTCTGTGCGTACTCGAATGCGGCCTTTGCAAAGGCTTGCACGTTGCTGTCGGTGATGTTGATGTACTTCTTGGCGTCGTTCACGGTGATGCTGTTGAGGTTGCCACTGTCATTGTCAACCAGATAGGCGGCTCCCGGTGCACCAGCGGCGAAGAACTCTGCCCACGCGCTGTTTATCGTGTAGGAGACGGCGGTGTAGTTGCCATCATCATCCAGGTCCCCGGTGGTCTTCATGTCGAAGATCTTGTATGCCTCGTAGGTCGTCGTAGCCGCGTTCGGATCAGTCTTTGGAGAGGTAATCTCGATACTTCCGGCGGGATCCGCCGCAAATGCTGGTGTCGCGACAACCAGCGCCATGAGCGCTGCCACTACCAGCGTCATGACCTTTCTTAGGTGTTTCATCTCAACTTCCTTTCTTCTATCCCCTTGCTTTTCGAGCTCTCTAGTAGAACTTCACTGTCCTTACTTTACCGCGAAATCGCAAGATTTGACGTACTCTCGTGCACTTTTAACGACGCTTGGGCAGAATTGGGCTCACTCGTGGCCCAGTTCGGCGATAAGTGAGTGCCTCATGGCTTCCCTCCTTCCGCCTGTGCCTGAAGTCGACCCTTCCCTGGCGGCGGATTGGCTACCCCGCCAACATTGTACAAAAAACCGCCTGCCGCAGGCCTCGTGGTCCGAGCGCGTGGTGCACACACCCGAAGTCTTGTGCAGTATAACCTTCGACCGTGCGTCATGGCTAGCCCCTCCCGTTCTCGCGAGAGGCTCCAGCGCGAGCTTCGGCCCACGTGCGCCTGCGAGATACCGCGAGGTACAGGGCTCCCACAGCGATCATTGCCGCACCAGCGAGCGTACCGAACAGCGTGCCGGATCCGCCTGCGTTGGGCAGCGCCTGGCCAGGGGTGTTCTCGATGTAGAACGAGTTCTTGGTCCCGGCAGGCGAGGCCATTTGGTACGTCGCCTTGAGGGTTGCCGTGCCCGTATTGTCGACCACGATGTACCACGGCGTCTCCACTACGACGTAACCGGCGGGCGCCTCGACCTCCACCAGGCGGTAGTTGCCCGACGCGATGCCCTCAAACGTGGTCTTGCCATTAGCATCGACCGTCTGGACCTCAGACTGGTACGCGCCGGTACCGGTGATGTTGTTGCCGTTCTCGTCGACTCTCGTCAGCTGGAACTTCGCGCCAGTCAGCGTGTGCTGCGCGTCCTTGTGGTCCTTCTCGACCTTGATGATCTCGATACTCGTCTTGGCCAGGCCGTTGGTGATGGCGTTACCCGTCTGCGCGACGCTGTACACCGGCGCGTCTGCCTTGTCCGCCGTCAGGGTGTAGGTCCCGTCAGCAGCCCTCACCGCGGTGTAGGTAATGGCATTCTCCCCCGTGCCGATGGTGAACTTCTCCTCGGCCACGCTGTAGGTGTACTCGTGGCCGTCCTTGTCGTACTTGGGCAGTCCGCTGTAGGTGAACGACCTCGTCTTGCCCTCACCGGACCACGTGGGTTGCAGATGGACCTGGTTGCTGCCCTCCGTCACGGTGACGGTCTCCGGTGCGGAAGTCACACCGTTCACCGTCACGGTCCTCGTCAGCGTCAGGATCGGGTTGCTCGGTACTTCTTCGCCCTCGATGTTCCAAGTCTTGGTGCCATCCAGCGACGTCGTCTGGAGTTCGTTCGTGAACGCGGTGGTACCGACGTTGTAAGAGCTGCTGTTGTTCTTGTTGAACTGGCCGACGATGAACTGCGACCATACGTCCGTGGTACCGAAATCAAGCGTCACCGACAAGCCATCTTGCGTCACAGTCACTTCACCGTGCGGAGTATGTACGTCTCCCGTGCCGCTGTAGTAGACGATGTTCCGCCCACTGCAGCCAGGCAGGGCGCCGCCCTTAATAGCGTTCTCGATAGCTGCCTTCTCTGTAGGAGTCGGGATGCGGTTCGTCCAGACGCAGACATCCCCGTTGGCAGTCGGCTTGATAGCCACGAACGACAGGTCGATCAGCGAGCCGAGCGTCCAGACGACCTTGTTGTCCGGGGTGACCCTATTGCGGCCATCCTCGTAGGTGATGGTACCGAGGCTATACGTCGTAGGCGTATTGTTCTCCGCGGTCTGCGTGTATCCACCAGGCACAGTCTCCTTTGCGGAGTACTTGATCACGTTGCCGTTCGCATCGAACACGGGTAGGTCAGCGAAGATGTACGTCCACTTGTTGGTCGCGGGATCCTTGGTCCAAGTGCAAGTGTAGGCCGTAGCCTCCGGATCGCCGTAGCTCTTCGTGCTGGCGTTGTAGTAGGAGGCATACAGGGTCACGATCAGGTCGTTGGGCCTGGTTGCGTACTTGTCGCCCTCGTCCTTCCACGTCTTTGTGCCGACATAGGAGGTGTGCAGGTCGTACTCCTGATGCGTGTTGGTAAGGGTCGTGACAGTGCCCTCAACCGAAGAGCCGGTGAGGAAGTAGCCCTCGGGCATGGACCCCTCGAGCCACGTGTAGTCGATGGCCACACCGTTCTTGTACTTGGGAAGTCCCGTGATGGTGTCTTCCCACTCGTTGGCGTCACTCAGCGTGACCGACTGTTCGGTCTGCTCGCCGTCTGCCACCAGATGAATCGTGAGAGAGCTGGGCGGCGTCCCATCGCCCTTCCACTCCTTCTTGACGCCTGCGGAGGTCGTCTCGTAGTTGTTGGTGAAGGCTGCCGTCACCGGCACGCCGCTCGTTTCGCTGTCGACAACGGAGACCACTATGCCGCCGAGGGTCGCATCGTAGCCCGCCACCGTCTTGTCGAGCATCATGGCGGTGTTGGTGGAGCCCGTCTCCTTGACCACATAGGTGCCCTCGGGCAGGCCGCTGACCGTGAGCTCAGCCGGGCTGGCCACGCCATCTGTCACAGTGATCTGCAGCGTGCCAATGTCCGTACCGTCAGCCTTCTTGGTGATCTGCGAGGTACCGTCCGCGTTCCAGATTTCGAAGGTGTAGGTACCGTTGGTGAGCGGGCTTGTCGTCGCCTGATTATCGAGCTTTACGGTCTTGGTGATCTCGAGGGAACCGATCTTCTCCCTCACGTTCTTGATGGTGATCGTGCCCGACTCGCTCAGCGGATCGCCCGTGTAGGAGTCGATCCAGTACCTACGATCGGAGCAGTTCTTCTCGACGACATAGTAGTAATACGGGTCGCCGTTGGCGTCGTATTCGTCCAACGTGCGGAAGGTGTGCTTCCAATCCTCGGACGACTTCAGCGTGTAGGTCTGCACGAAGTCCGGGTCGGTGACGTAGTCGGCGCTCGGCGCAGCCGCAGGCGTCGCACTGGTGTGAGCGGTTGTGGCTGCATCGCTGGTAGCAGTGAGAGGTGCGGCATTAGCGGAGCGAAGCGACTTGTATTGGCTCAGACGAGGTTGTGAGAGCACGTTGGTATTCGCAGAGCCTCGATCATTTGAAAGCAATTCGACTTCTGCTTTATCTGCTCCAAGTCCCCACGGATTCTTGTCGACACCTGCCAAAACGTAAGTTGTATCGTTAGATGTTGGGGTGAATTCATAAATATAGTAACAAGTATTCCCTTCCCTAATCCAGCTAGAAGAGGGAATGTATGTAACCGCTGGAGGATTATAGCCCACAACCAAACTGTCAGTAAATCCTATTTGATCGCTTCCTCCAGTAATATTCGAAACGAAACCAGACTCCTTAAGGGTGAATTTGAAGCGATAAGTCTTATTGGCCTTGAATCCTCCTTGCTCGAAAAGCTTATCTTGTCCCCAAGTGACCCCATTGTTTGCTGTGTAGAACTGTATCGTTACGTTCCCCGAAGCCTCTTCGTTCTGGAACGTAAGCGAATTCGTCTGATTGGTGTCGCTATTCGCCGCGATAGTCACGTTCTGGTCGGCTGCCGTTGCGTAGTCGTCGCCCGCGTTGCCGGTACTCACCTGTCGGACCGTGTACGTGCCTTCGTAGAGAGTCGTGTTGAACGACAGGGTACCATCGCTGCCAGTCGTGCCAGTCGCAAGCACCGTGTCGCCCTGCTTCAGCTGGAACTCGGCGCCGCTTATCGCCTCACCGCTATCCTTCGTCAGTGTGAGAGAAACCGTGCCCTTGCCCTTCAGGCTGTTCTCCTTGCTCACATTGAACTTCTGCGTCTTGCCCGGATCTTCCAGCACCTCAAACGTGTCAGTTCGTGTATTCGTCGGCATCTTGTAGGCGTCCGCGGTGCCAGTCTGCTCGAAGTAGTACGTTCCCGCGCCAAGGTTTCCGACACGAATCTTGCCTTCCGCATCAGTCAAATGGCCCGTACTGAGAACCGCGCCGTCCTTGTACAGCGTGAACTGCGCGCCAGCAATCGGAGCGCCCTGCGTACCACTACCGGCACCACTGTCCGTCACTGTCAGTTCCACGGACCCCGCCGTCACCAGCGCGATGTTCGTCAGCGACTGATTGTCGGTCTGCGCAGCAACCTTACCGTCTTCCACCGTCCACGGCTGCGTCTCAGTCACGCACCCTTCTCCTTCCATCTCGTAGCTGGAAGGTGTGCTCTTTTGCACGATCTTGTACTTACCCGGGCCCAGGTTTGTGAACGAGGCCACGCCGTTGGCATCAGTCGTTTGCGTCATGCCCGTAGACGTGTACGCATCTCCCTCGCCCAGCTGGTACAGTTCGACGACGGCATCGGGAATCGGGTTCTCGTTGTTGTCGAGCAGCGTCACCGACATCGTGCCCTTGGACTTCTTGGCATAGCGGTGCAGCTCGATGTCCACCGTCACGTCGGACGCCGGTGCGGGATCCCACTGCTTCTCGACCGTCACGTTGACGCACGGCTTGCGGTTGTACACGTGGGACTCAGCGTCCACACCGCTCTTGATGGCGCCCACGGTGGCCGGATCGAACTCCTGGTGGTCGTTCTCGTCTCGTGCAAGCACGCGGTCGATCATCTCGGTAGTATCGCCCGTATGGATGAGTGACGCAGGATCGTACGTGCCTTCCTGCAAATCCTCGCGCACAAACTCGTAGGGCGCCGGGATGTTGTCGCGACGCTCCTCCAAGTAGAAGTCGGTCCCCACCGCGAGGTTCGGAATCACCACGGTGTACTCGGGCGGAATACTGTTGATGGAGCCGCTTCGACCGGTGGTCGAGCAGACTACGGGCGTGGTGCCCTTGTCGACGGGTGCGTTGTTCGTCCCCGTGAGGGTGTAGTAATGCAGCGCCCCGCCAACCTCTTTCACGAGGTAGTACGGCCCGTAGGAATACGGGATGAGCTTCTGGTTGCCCGCCTGGTCCGTGGACTCCAGATACACGCGGAACTCGAATACCGGCTTCTCCCCCTCCAGCATCGGCGCAGAGTCTTCCGTGATGAACTTGGTAATCTTGAGGTTCTGCTTCTTGGGGTAGTTGGTGTAGAGGACGGTACTGCGGTCGCCAACCTCGTCCAGCCCAGCAGGCGCGGTATTGTTGTTGTTCGCCGCCTGTTCGCCGTTAATCTCGACGTGCTCGGTAGTCCCCCCGCCCGTAACAGCAACCTGTTCAAGGTTGTATGTATCGATGTCGACTTCCTTGACGTTGTACTGGATGCTCGAGTCGGCCATCTTAAACACTGCGGCTTCGCCAGCCATCAGTTCGAACTGGTGGGTGGTCTCGTTGAACGGCACCGGAACAGGATTGCCGTTGGTGTCCTTGCGGTCGCGGTAGAAAACTCCGGTACAGACTTCGCGGCCGTTCGCATCGCGCGCACCGGGATACAGGAGCTTCTCTACGTCTCCGTCCTTGAAAGTTGCCTCGAACTTGAACTTCTGGTTGACGAACCTCGGGTCGATGTCCTCCGGCAGCTCCTTCTCCACCACAAACTGGTCGGTCAGCGTGACCTTCAGATTGAACTGCAGATCCAGGTTGGACGCGCCAGCACCGCGCTCCATGTAGAACGCCCCAAAGGAGTGGTTGGTGTAGTCGGCGAAGGTGTCGGGGGTTCCGTCACCATTGACGTCCTTCCACTGGATGGATGCCACCTTTTCCCGCAGCTCGCGATGAGCCTCGTCATTGGGAATGCTATTGAGCGCGCTCTGGAAGATCTGATAGAGCGTCTTCTCCCCAACGAGGCTCGACCCTGAGGGATTAGTGACCTTGCCTGTCCTGAAGTTAATCGTTCCGCTCAGGGGCTCGTGAATGCCGCCGATGTCCAGCACAAGCACGCCATCGATGTAGACCCACATGTCGTCGTCGCCTGAGAACTTGAAGATCATGTCGTCGCCATTTCCGAGCTTCCCGTTCTTCGGCTGCGAGAAATTGGCTTCCATCTTCATACCTGTGTAGTAGTTAGGTATCCCCTGAACGCCGTAGATTTCCTCGTAGGTACGACCGTCCTCGATAGGAATCTCGCCGACCGCAGTACCGTTTTCGTACGCATTGCCGTACTGGTTCATCAGTCGGCCCACATGCTGATTCATATCGATCTGATTGAAGGGCATGTAATGGCCATGGTAATAGTATGTATGGCCAGGCTGGCTATCATTAGTATATGGTGTAGCTGCCTGACGATATACCGTAAAGCTCTTGTTCCCACCCTTGCCAAGGTAGGCATAGTTATCCTCAGAGCGATAACGGAACATGCCGCTTTCGTCATAGTAGCTCTTGAGGAACAGGTTTGTGACTTGATCCTGCGAATAGTATATTGCGCCACCGGATGAGAATAGCCCTGTCATCGCTCCCTTAGTAGTACTTGAGGGCACCCCGTTCTCGAGATATGGTTTGACTACACCCTGTGCATTGTGAGGATTGTAGTTGTCGTTCCCCACAAGCGCTGTCATGTTATTCAGTTTAGTACCGGCAGAATAAACCTTGTCCTCATCATCCCATCGCCCGTTTGTCGTACCGTGATAATCAAACACGGTGATATGCAGGCCTAGGCTTTCGTTATCTACGGTTTCAACAGTCTCTGCGGTAGCCCCAGGCATTGTGCTTGCAACCGCAAACAGGAATTCATCTGATGTGCCGGCAACTCGCGTTCCCGTACCAAGATGCGCTTCGCCCTGAGCATCAACGGTCACATGTAAACCAGCATAGTCGTATGCCGTCTGATCCCAGTTTTCGATGGCGGTAGAATACTCTCCGTTTTCCTTTCCAATAAGCGTCAGATAAGAGGGTTCAGAAGTAATGGTTCTGGACTCAGAATGGAGAGGATTCAGATATACCAGCTCGTCACTTCCTGGGACGCGACTGAAGATTCCATAGTAAGTACCACTCTTGAGATAGTTCCAATACAGGTTCTTGTCGGTCTCGCGCCAGTAGACAGAGTCGCCTCCATCATAGACACGTACAAACGTACCGTCACTGGCAAGCGCATACAGCTGTTCGTTGCCGTGCTCGTCAACAAACTTGCGATAAATCAAGAGATTATCATTTGCCGTAATGTCGGCTGCTGAGACCTTCTGCGCCGCAAAGCTGTCGAAAGCATCCGACTTCTCGCAGATTCTGAACCGGAAGGCAGACGAGTTTGTATCGTAGCCAGTATTCCTGAACTTGTAGGAGCGGTTGCTCCACTCGCCATTTCCATCGTTGTACAGATAGTATCGTTGACCCTGGCCACCGTTGTAGTAAATCAGGACGGTTCCATCATTGTTCGGCTCGATCGTAAACCGACTGTACCGATTGGGCTGATTCTCGAGGCGCGCACCCCAATCGTAGGGACCATTCCTGGTCAGATACTTTTTATCGCCGTTCTTATCTAGAACGCTCAGATAGTACGTTCCATCATCCTGTCTTTCGAAGGTCCATTCCGGCACATCGCCGCCCGCATAGGAGGTTCCATTCTCCGTCCAAGTGTGTACGCCTGTAGACGCAACAGCATCAGCGCCGTTCATTGCGTTCGACACCGCATTGGCATTCACGATGATGGTGAAGTAGTCTGTCCCCCACGTCTCGCTATAACCGGTTGTCGCACCCGGGTCATTTGCAATGCCCGAAACCAGCGCATAGGACTGACCATTCAGGTTGGTAGTACTGTTCACGTTCACCACTGTGTACACCGAGAACGCGTCCGTCTGGAAGCTGAGCTCGGCCTCGTTGGTCACAGCCTCGCCGGCGCCCTCAGCCTCCATGAGCTCGGGGCCATCCTCGCCGAAGTGGACCACTTGGAGCTCGACCTCGTCCTCCGGCACGTCGAGCAGCTTGATGCTCACGTCGACGTTGCTCTTGGGCTCCACCTTCTGCCCGTTGGCCTGGATCTCGATGTCGAAGATGTGCGCGTAGTCGGCGCCCGCCTCCTGACCCATGTCGGGAAGCACACCCGCCTGGCCTAGGGACTGCGCGTAGTACTCCGCGTACTCCTCGTCCTCGGGCAGAATCTCGCGGACCTTGAGCTCTGCACCATCGGGAATCTGCGCGCTCTCGTCGTAGGTCACGGTGATCTCGTATGCCTTGCCGCTGGCACTGATCATCGTCTGCTTGAGCTGCGCGTCCGTCACCTTGATCGTGAAGACCTCGCCGTTCTTCATCGTGATGGTCAGGGTCTCCTCGGTGTCGAACGGCTTCAGGCTCAGCAGCACCCAGTCGCCGCTCTGCAGCACCTTGGCCTCCATCGCGGCGATCTGCTCTTCGGTCAGCTCGCTCGAGTACTCC